>ENA-UOOK01000875-UOOK01000875.1-fermentation-metagenome-genome-assembly--contig:-NODE-875-length-40441-cov-8.968974_pt1 | contig 40441 bp, 34 predicted proteins | sample MGYA00245777_ERZ724023 | MGnify/ENA primary metagenome ERZ724023 (study PRJEB28704, sample SAMN03018312) | fermentation metagenome | biome: anthropogenic terrestrial biome; feature: soil; material...
TGTTGAAAATATAGCTTGCTACGCAAGCACATAAATTAAAGAGCGTTATTTTGCTATGCAAAAAACGGATCAAACAATTTCTTCCGTTATTTTAACAATGATAATAGATACAATTTTACATATATTGTCATCAAATATATTCTGCAATTTGTTTGACAGCTATATCGTTTGATGTTATCATTACTTTAACTTTTATGAGTTTTAATTGACCCTTTGATGCTATTATGTTATTAACACAATGATTAAGGCTCTTCATTAATTGTTACAGCAAGTTCTAAAGGAAAACTAGTAGCTATGCTCAACTAATTAATGACAAGGTTCCAAACCTTGGAGATAATCATAATATGTAATAGTATGTTTCCCAGAAAGTCGTGAAACGACTTTCCAAGAAGCATTCATAAAATGATTAAAAGCACTGGGCTTTTATAGCTTGAAATATGAATATGCATGATAGAGGTGCGATTTTCATAAGTAAATTCGTGTAGGTATATGGGTGCTGTTGATACGTATTGAAAGGGAAAACCGCCGAAGGAAATACCTCCCGTAAGGCTTTATCCTGGTCTTGCAGTGAATAGCTGTATGACTGTCATCAATTTTTTTGGTGGAGTGCTATCAGTAAAATTCCCCTTATTTTTGGGTATTGAACTGTTGGATTTCTTCCAGCAGTTTTTTTGTTACATAGAAAAGTATATTATTCTATGTAATGGGTCTTAAAATAACGGAAGAAATTGCTTAGACCCGTTTTTTGCGTGGTTATACAGGATTACACCGAACAAAAAGCTTTATGAAATAAGACTGTTACCGTTGTAAAACGGATATTTATGTAGTATAAATAACATGGAGGGATAACACATGAAAAATTACAAATTAGCTATTGTTGGTGCAACCGGAATGGTTGGTAACACATTTTTGAAAGTTTTGGAAGGGAAAAGCCTTCCGATATCTGAGTTCTTCTTTTTTGCCTCAAGCAAATCAGCCGGTAAAACTATAACATTTAAAGACAAAAACTATATTGTAGAAGAACTATCCGAAAGCTCTTTTGACAGAGGTATTGATATTGCCCTGTTTTCAGCAGGCGGAAGCACCAGCTTAAAATACGCACCCATTGCTGCCAAAAAAGGCTGTGTTGTTATTGACAACAGCAGCGCTTGGAGAATGGACCCCGAGGTTCCGCTTGTCGTTCCCGAAGTAAACCCTGAAGATATGAAGTGGAATAAAGGTATAATCGCAAACCCAAATTGCTCTACAACCCAAGCAGTTGTTGCCCTTAAACCTTTACAGGAGAAATACGGCCTGAAAAGAGTAATTTACTCAACTTACCAGTCGGTATCGGGAGCAGGTATGGGAGGCTATAAGGATCTTGAAAACGGTATAAAAGGCGAAGCCCCCGCGAAATTTATCTATCCGATTGCCGGAAACTGTATTCCCCATATTGATGTTTTCACAGAAAACGGATACACAAAAGAAGAAGTTAAAATGATAGAAGAAACTCGTAAAATTCTTGGGCTTCCGAATCTAAGAGTTACCGCTACTACTGTTCGTGTACCTGTTTTTTACAGCCACAGCGAATCGATCAATGTAGAGCTGGAAAAACCTTTTGATCTTGATGAGCTAAAGCAGACATTAAAGGATTTTCCGGGAATTATTGTTCAAGATGATCCGGCAAACAACTTATATCCGATGCCTATAACTGCGACTGACAAGGATGAAGTGTTTGTTGGTAGAATACGCAGGGATGAAAGCGTTGATAACGGTGTAAACTTATGGGTCGTAGCTGATAACATACGAAAAGGAGCAGCTACAAATGCTGTTCAGATTGCTGAAAAGCTTATTAATCAATGGAATGAGGAGTGATAATTTATGAAGCAACCTATTTTCACAGGTTCCTGCGTGGCTCTTGTAACCCCTTTTACTGATGATGGAGTTAATTATGATAAACTTGCAGAGCTTATAGAATGGCAAATAAAAGAAGGTACTGATGCTATTCTTATTTGTGGCACTACCGGAGAAGCTTCTACCATGCCTGATAATGAACACAAAGAGGTTATTCGTTTTGCAGTGGAGAAAATTGCCGGACGTGTTCATGTTATGGCCGGTACCGGAAGCAACGATACTGCACATGCAATTGATCTTAGCCGCTATGCTGAATCAGTAGGTGTTAACTCTGTACTTACAGTCACCCCATATTATAATAAAACTACTCAGGAAGGTCTGTACAGGCATTTTAAAGCTATTGCAGATTCAATATCAATTCCTGTTGTTTTATATAATGTTCCATCAAGAACTAATCTAAATATAAATCCGGAAACCTTGAAACGGTTGTCAACAGTAAAAAATATTGTTGCTGTAAAAGAGTGCAATCTTGGTCAGGTAGCACAAACAAAGTATCTTTGCGGAGATGAAATTAAAATATATTCCGGTGAAGATGGTCAAGTTGTGCCATTAATGGCCTTAGGCGGAATGGGTGTTATATCTGTTATGGCTAATATAATCCCCTCTGACACACATAAAATGGCAAATGCTTTTTTAGATGGTGATATAGAGCTCAGCCGTGAGATTCAAATTAAAGCAATTAACCTGATAAATGCTATATTTTGTGAAGTCAACCCCATTCCTATCAAAGCTGCAATGAATGAAATGGGCATGAAGGTCGGCAAATGCCGAATGCCGCTTGTGGACATAAGTGCGGGTGGTCTGTCAGTTTTAAAGGCTGCTTTATCTGAGTACGGGCTCATTTAATAGATTAATTACCGGCAATAATGCTTTACTATTTATCAAAAGTTCTTTCAATGGTGGGTTCAATCCCTACTGTAGGAACATTTGATATAATGACTGGTCGTAGGCAAAGCCTGGCTGGTCGCACATGTATCCGGTCTGCTCGCACATGCATCCGGTCTGCTCGCACATGCATCCGGTCTCGCGGCATGATGTACACAAAACGCATAAGGAAAGCGTTAAAGCGCCCATGGCATATTTTGTAAGCAAAAACGTGGTTTAGCGCACAATTCGCTTAAGTGCTATTGAATTTACGAAAGGATGGTTTATATGGTCAGGATTCTACTAAGCGGGTGTAATGGAAAAATGGGGCAGGTTATAACAAACATTGCCCGCTACCGCGAGGATGTAAAAATTGTTGCCGGTTTTGATATAAACGACTCAATTTCAAATGACTATCCTGTTTATAACAAGATTGAGCAATGCAATATAACGTTTGACGTTATTATTGATTTCTCTCATCCGGCAGCATTACCCTATATATTAAACTTTGCTGTTTCAAGAAAAGCACCTCTTGTTGTGGCAACAACAGGAATCTCTGATGAGCAGATAGCAAAAATCAAGGAGTGCTCAGATAACATTCCTATTTTGTTTTCCGCTAATATGTCTTTAGGTGTTAATTTGCTTTTGGAATTGGTTCAGAAAGCTGCAAAGCTTTTGTATAGTAACTTTGATATTGAAATAGTTGAGCGCCACCATAATCAGAAAATTGATGCTCCAAGTGGAACCGCTCTGGCACTTGCTGATGCGATAAACAAGGCATTGCCCGAGAAATATAGATATGTTTATGACAGGCACACAAAAAGAGTTAAAAGAAGTAAGGATGAAATCGGTATTCATGCAATCCGTGGCGGGAATATAGCCGGAGATCACACCGTTATATTTGCAGGAAATGATGAAATAATCGAATTGAGACATATGGCAAATAGCAAGGAAATATTCGGCGTGGGAGCTTTAAAAGCTGCTGTATTTCTGCATGACAAGACTCAAGGATATTACACCATGAAAGATCTTTTGAATGTATAGGTATAGGAAAGGGTAGGTTAACACCTACCCTTTATTTTCTTCTAGGAGTATGCTCGAGTTCACATCAAGCATTATTCATTATTATCCCTATATGTTATTTGTTACGCTTCATCTATTTGCTCTGTTTAATCTGTTTGTTCTGTTTAATCTGGCTTCTCTGTGTTTCATCTGTCTGGTCTGCTTCACCTGTATACTGTTTCATCTGTCTACTCTGTTTTATCTATCTGTTTTACTTCAGATTCTTCTTGAACCTCATCTTCCAGTTGAAACTCATCTTCCAGTTGAAACTCATCTTCCAGTTGAAACTCATCCTCATTTTCGGCCTGCTGAATCATGTATTTATCCAGTTTTGAATATACATAAAAATTGGTTATATAGCTAATAAGACTGAAGGTTATAATGAACATTAAGAGATAACCAATTGTCGGATAGTAAAAAAACGGAAGTACAATTATCACAGTACAGATAATCAAAATTAAAAGATTAGGGAAAAATTTCATAATCGCAAAAAGGAATGCATTTTTATATAACTGCTTTATGGTGAGCTTAAAAGTTACCATCATCGGGTAAATATACATGCTCATCATCGCAAATAATCCAAAAGCAACAATTATTAAAGCATTTGCTGCAGTTACCCAAAGACTGGTACCCTCAATATTTAAATAAATGTATATATCAATAAGAGAGAGAACTGTAACTACACAATTTATTAAACCAACAATCATGCTTTGCTTGAAATTCTTTTTTGCATGTTCAATAAAATCACTCCATATAAAAGAGTGCTCTTCTCTGGAATAATTACGCAGAACATATGTCATTCCCGCCTGAGCCGGACCTGTGGTGATTAATGGGAAACAAACAGCCGGAAGAAGCAGTGGAACAACAACTCCTAATAAATATAAGGCAATATCATCCATAGGGACTTCAAGCGCCCCAGCTTGAATTAAAAGATCCAAATAATACATGGAAAAAAATATAAAGAATATTAAAGCGGGAATGTTGAACAAAGTAAATAAAAGATTTACTTTAATAATATTCCAGAACTTTCGACCAAGCACTTCGAAAAAAACAACAAACCTGGATTTTGGAGGTGCATCTTTTGGCACTCCAGGACCTTCCTTTGTATAATCAAACAAACCAAAAAAACCTGCCATACTAACCCTCTTCTTTCGTCAAATGCTTTATCTAATAAGATAACAGCATATTTCTATATCGTATAAAATCTATTTGTACAATTAAGTAAATTGTACCAGATGATAAGATGCTATTCAATAGAAGATTTTCACAACATAGAAATAAGAAAGTAAGTAAAGTACACAACGACAGCTTATTATTTACCATTGAGCAGGCGTAATAATATGGGCGCCATTTGTCGAGGTCATGTTACATGCAGTTTAAATTTTTCAAATTACTTGACACTACATCTTTTCCTTAGTATAATAATTTTTGCTGCAACATTTCTTTATAGCTGTAGCATTAGTATATTTCATATATTAGTATTTTTGCGAGTGTGCTGGAATTGGCAGACAGGCACGTTTGAGGGGCGTGTGTCGAATGGCGTATGGGTTCAAGTCCCATCACTCGCACCAAGTTTTATCTGAAAATCGCATATTTTCAGGCTTTCAAAGAAAAACAGCACCTTATTCTTTATGAATTTGGGAGCTGTTTTTTGATATTTGTGAATAAAATAGACTATGACAACCGTCTCCCTCACTCTTACTGGTTTTCATTCGGATCCATACCAGAGCTGACGCATTTCTTCACAGGTTTCAAGCAACTCGTTTAGTGTACCCTGAGCCTCAATCTTACCATTCTTCAATATAATGATATTGCTGGCTTGCTTGAATGCTGCCTTTCGATGAGACACAACAAGGCAGGTTTTGTTGCTTTGCTCAAACACTCTCTCCCACAGAATTTGCTCAGTTTCTACATCCAGAGCGCTGGAGAGATCATCAAAAACAAGCAAATCCGATTGGCGTACAAACATACGGGCAGCTGCAGCACGTTGCATTTGCCCTCCTGAAAGCTTGACCCCTCTTGGTCCGACCTTCGTAGACAGTCCATCTTCAAGACGCTGCAGGTCGTGTTCCATTACTGCTTGGCGGATTGCCTGTTCAATATCCTTATCTTCTGCTTCCAATCCCATCAAAATATTATCGCGTAAAGTATCACTGAACAAGCGCGGAATTTGGGCTGTGTAAGCACTATGAGGAGGAATGAAAAAATCTCCGGGATTCTCGACAATCTGCTCATTCCAGTAAATCTCACCTGTATCCTTTGGTAAAAGGCCAAGTAATACTCTTAGCAGAGTGGTCTTTCCCGATCCATTTCGTCCGGTGATTACAGTAAAGGAACCCTTCTTCAGTTTAATATCTATCCCTTTGATTCCATTCTCTGTTCCCGGGAAAGTATATCCAAGATTTTTAGCTGCAAGCTCATTTAACTCATCCTCTTTACTTTTTTCCTTATATACAACCTTTGGAAGGGTGCCATCAACATAGATGGGATCAAGAGCAATGAGTGCCTCAGGCTCAGCACCATCCATCAAACGAATCATCCGTTCCACCGATACTCCAATTTGCTTGTAACGAGCTACGAGCATGCCTGCAAAGGCAGTAAATTCACTGATGAATTGCAGATAAAAAACAAACAATGCAAAATCTCCTACGGTAAAGGTCTGTTCACTCATGGCCTGTCCGGCCAATATAAGAATTGCACTGGTTCCGATATTTGCAGCATTGCGAAAAACAGAACCCAAAATTTCATTGAACAGCCGATCTTTCAACGATACCTTACGACGCTCTTCGTTCAACTTATGCAAGTTATCAACCATATTTTTTTCAGCGGCTGCCACTTTCACAGCTTGGACAGAACCAAACAACTCTCCGAGAAAGCCGGAAACTATACCAGCGGCCCTGCGACTGGTTCTCCGGTACTTCTCCACCTTTTTGCTTGCTGCATTTGATACCGCACCTACAATAACGAAAGGAACCAAAGCAAGCACTGTAATAACAGGATTTACCTTGTACATGATTACAATCGCTACGATGGTAAAAAACAGCATTCCAATTAGATTATTCAACCACAATGCAAACAACGGCAGCTCAAATACATCACCTTGAAAACGGCTGAGCGCTTCTCCCGGGGAATCTGGGAGTGCCTTTGCACCCGGTCTTTTTAGTACATGCTTTAACATGTTCCTTCTGATTAATGCCAGATTATGTACAAAGAACGGGGAATTCGATCGGACTAAACCGAATACGCCAAGAAGTCTTCCACTCTCGCATATGAATAGAAATGCCGTAAGCGTTAGTACATCGAATCTTGCGGGAGCTTGTCCTGAAACATTATTGAAAAAATCACGAATTAGAAGCCCCGGTATTTGGTTGGATATCATCATGACAAGCATAGACACTAAATTGATCACCCATAAACCTGGGCGAAAGCGAATCAACGAAAAGACAACACGCCAGGAACTTAATTTTTTAGTCATGCGAGTAATTCCTCCATTCCGGTTTTTTGCAGCGAATAAAATCGTGATTTGGGATCCTTCAATAATTCCAAGCGATCACCATACTCACAGGCACGGCCTTCATCAAGAATGAGAATATTATTCGATCGGTTCAGTGTTGTTAAGCGATGTGCAATAATTATTGCTGTACGCCCTTTTAGCAGAATGTCTATTGCTGTTTCAAGCAGTCGCTCAGTAGCCGGATCTAATCTTGAGGATGCCTCATCCAATATCACAAGCCCCGGATTCTGTAAAAATACACGCGTTAAAGCCAGCAATTGAGCCTCCCCTGCTGACAGGCTACGTCCACCGGTCTCCAAACGGGTATCAAGTCCTTTCGGCAAACTCCTGTACCATCCTGAAAGCCCAAGAATATCGATTACTTCCAGTATTTTTTCGTCGGATATGGATCGATTAAAGAAAGTTACATTATCCCGGATACTTGCTTGAAAAAGCTGTACTTCCTGTGTGACAAAAGCAACGCGGCTGCGCAGCTGCTGCAATTGAAGCTTTTTTATATCGTGCTCTCCAAGGCGTATGCGACCTTTTATGGGATCATACAGACGGAAAATCAACCGAGCTAATGTTGTTTTACCAACTCCGGTTCGTCCAAGCAGACCCAGAATTTGCCCTGGTGCCAAAGAAAAAGATAAATCATTCAGAACGGGCTTATTTTCAGCGTATTCAAAGGAAACGCCCTCGAAGTTCAACTCCAGCGGTCCCTCATGATCATTAAAAGTTTCATCTCCGTCAATCACCCGGCTTTTATGTCTTAAGAGATCACCCATTCGTTCAACTGTAGCGCCTATACTTTGCATGCTCTCTATCTTTTGAGACAATTCACGGATGGGACGCGCAATAGCTTGCGTATAGTTTACAATCAGAAATACTGATCCCAAGGAAAGAATCCCTCTTCCATATAAGTTATAACCCATAATAAAGCACAACCCGAGCCCTGCGGTTAGCAGGAAGCCTGTTGGAGCATTAATGCAGAATAAAAGGACTTTCTGTGTTTTCAGCCAGAGCTTTAACATTAGCGAATGCAACTGATAAAGCTTATTTATAACATAGTCAACAGCTCCGGAGGAACGGATATCCTCAGTGCCCGCCAAACGTTCCTCTAAAAACCCGAATAATTCAGTTACTACCTCTCGTTGCGCCTTCTGATGAGGTACAGCAATCTCACGTACTCGGTTTAGAACAAGTATAGTGATGATTGAATAAACTGTTAAGCTTAACCCTATACGCCAGTCTACATTGAACAATGCAATAAGAATTCCGATTAGCAGAATGAAATTTCCTGCCACTCCCAGTACGAGCTGTGAGAAGAAGTTGGAGAGCTCTGTCGCATCTCCCTCAATCCGCTCTACAAATTCACCCGGGCTTCGCTCATTATGAAATTGCATGTCCATATTAAGACAATGTGTTGTCAGATCTTCCCTTAGAGCATTTGTCGCTTTCCAAGCCACGGCTTCCCCCACATATGTAGCAGCAACAGATACAATCTGCTGTAGCAAAGCCGCACTTAAAAAGATCAAGGCTGCAGAGGTTAACGCACTTAGCGGTTTACCTTCCGTAATAGAATCGATAAAGTACCGCATAACCTGAGGATTGAAGATTTGTAGGCCAGTGCTCCCCAGCACAAGTAAAGCCAACAGAAAAAAATGTAGTTTTTGAAAGCGTAGATATTTTGCCAGAATATAAAAATATTTTTGTAATGGAATTTTCATATGTTTCCTCTTTCTTTGAGAACACAATAACGTAATACTATCAAATTTTAATTACTGAATCAATAGAATTATTTTTTTAGAATAAACCATTACACAGGTGAAGAGTAGTTCCTAACTAATTAAAATCCGTACGAAAATATAAGAGATAAGTGCCATTCTTTTGAATAACGCCTATCTCTTATATTTCTGCACCTGTTTGGGATATGATTCAATAAGTTTTCCTATTAAACTGTGCCTTTCTTACAAAGCATTTTTTAATTCTAATCTGAAATATATATTGTAATTCAATTTCACTACTTCATAAATTATGCACTATATCTTCTTCAAAAATGTATTTACTCTTTATTTATAATGCAATCTCACTTCATTACCTTGCTAATTAAGCTCTCATAGCTGTCAATAACATCATATACAACATTGATTGAGCTAATAGCTTTAAAATGCTCTCTGGCGCAATGGATTTTCGCATCCTCAATCATACGAAGCTGCATGGAAGACATAGAGCCTTTTGTTTCTGCAACAAAATAGATATGTTTAACCTTGCCTTCGTAAAACGCAATTGCCCAGTCAGGATTGTACTTGCCAACAGGCGTACTGATGTAAAATCCCTTTGGCAGTTTTACATACACGGCAACTTCATTTCTAACATCCAGTTCCTTTGCAAAATCACGCTCATTTGTACTATCATAGAGGATATGATCATAAAGATGCTTGTTTGCAGGCATTGCATTTACGCCTAACCTGCCTTTCATTGTCGGTTCAGTGAAAATAGTCGTGTCATATACAGCATCAAGCTTGTTGTACGTAATATGTTGAATAATAACCGTCGCCTTTTGCTCGTTGATAAGGTTACTGGCCTTGATAATAAATTCCTCGGGGTTATCCTTAAATTGGTCAAAGACAGCTTTCTCAATACCCTTTAAAATCTTCGCTACTGTTGCTCTTGTAAGGTTCGTCTCCGTTACTATTTTTCCTATAAGATCATATCTGACACTGGAATTTGAAGTTATCTGTGCTTTATATAAGTCCCCATGTTCCTTTATAAATGCAGACCCTTCCTGCAATACCTCTTTTGATTTAATGCTTGTCATTTCACCGGATTCAATTTTATAATAAATCTTTGAAACACGCAGGTCTTTATTAAGAGCAGCTACCGATTTCCTAATTAGTTCTTCGGTATCAAAATCAACAACATAGGCGCTACGGACATTGATTTGTTCCCATAACTTTTTAAATTCCGGAAGTCCGAGCTTTGATTTATCAAGTCGCAACTCCACATTGTTTGCCCGAGCATTTTCCGGTTGCATAACACGGCTGTCATAAATGGAATCAAGGATAGAAATAACATCTGCTGCGCTGTCGGCTACTTCATCAGCAACTTCAATGGCGTTGTTCTTCTTATCCTCATAATACTTATCAGTAAGTATCCCTTTCTTGACATAGCCATTCTCAACCAGGCTGTCATAAATCGCTTGCGCCATATCAGCATCAACAACTTGTTCATTCCCATTTGTATCTTTTATAACCTTGTTCCTGAATAAGTCAATTGTCACCTTAACAGGTCTATCTGCAACTGCTTCAGCGATTTCAGACTGCAAGCCTTTGGCAAAGCTATCATAGCTCTCGTTAGCAATTACAGTCAATACATTTATATTGTGAACATCCTCCCCCAGCAGGTTAGTATCCATACGCTCACCTGATTGGTTAACAGAAAGCCGCAAGCCGCGCCCAACCTCCTGACGTTTACGAACTTCGCTACCGCTTTGTTTTAAAGTACATATTTGAAATACATTAGGGTTATCCCAGCCTTCACGCAACGCTGAGTGAGAGAAGATAAAACGCACAGGTTCTTTTCGGTCAAGAAGTTGTTCTTTATGTTTCATAATCAGATTATAAGCATCAATGTCGTCTGATGTGCGTTCTTTCTTATCACCAAGCTTGCTATCTACCAAACGACGACTTTTTTTATCTATTGAAAAGTAACCTGCGTGGGTTATCTCTGCGGTAATGGAATTGAGGTACTTTATATAATCCTCAGTTCCAAACTCAAGCTGCATGTTTTCAACAATTTGTTTATATTCTTCTTCAAATACATCCGCATATTCACCATTATAGGCTTGCCCAGCATCGTTATATTGCTTGTACTTTGCAACTTCGTCTATAAAAAATAGTGATAAGACTTTAATTCCCTTATAAAATAACTGCCGCTCCCTTTGAATATGGGAAAGGATTGTTTCACGAATCTGAATTCGGCGTAGCTGTTCTTCACTAACTGCCCCTATAACATCACCGGCAAATAGCTTGATACCATTTGTGAACTCTATACTGGAATCTCTTCCGTCTATACGCATGACGGTAAATCCATTCTTGTACTCGTCAAGCTCACCGGAATTCTCGTATAACTTGTATCCTTCTCCAACTGTACGGACTACCTTCCGGACACCCTTGACTCCTTTGCAATCAAATTCAATTGTTGCGGTTGGGTTGCCTTTTGAGAGGTTAATACTCTCCAAATAAACATAACTTTCAGTAGCAGTGCTTCCGCTAATAGATATACCCTTTACAGCAATTTTCTTTACTAACTTCTTGTTGTAGGCTTCCATAGCATCAAGACGGTAAACCATGTTGTATATGCTATCCTTTTTATGGGTAGCAGAATAACGGAGAGTAATCAGAGGATTAAACTCCTTCAATCTCTCTTTTGTTGCTGCACCCTCAACAGACTGGGGCTCGTCAATAATAAGGATCGGGTTTGTTTTCGCTATAATATCTATCGGTCGTCGGCTTCGAAATTCATCCAGTTTCATATATATACGCCGAGCGTCCTTACCCTTTGCATTAAAAGCCTGCGAGTTAATTATCATCACATTGATAGAGCTATCCGAAGCAAAGCGGTCAATCTCTGTTAGCTGTGCGGAATTATATATGAAGAACCTTATCTTTTTACTATAATCCTCAGCAAAATGTTCTTGAGTTATCTGGAAAGATTTATATACCCCCTCACGGATAGCAACGCTGGGAACTACTATGATAAACTTGCTCCAGCCGTATCTTTTGTTAAGTTCGTACATTGTTTTAATATAGGTATATGTTTTACCAACGCCAGTTTCCATTTCTATGGTCAGATTGTATTTGCCTTCAAGCTTCTTTGACGGCTCAATTTGGTAAGTGCGTTGTACTTTATTCAGATTTTCGAGGATAATATTATCATTTAGTTCCAGAACAATTCGATGATTGTTCCAACCTGTGAAATCTTGTTCTTCGGTTAAGCTCATCTGCCCACTTTGTGATATGCCCTTGTCCATCATATATGATGGGGTTAAAAAGGGTTGACCTGCAAAGACATCGCAGACCGCTTTTGCAGCGTCAGCTTGAAATTTCTGATGTTTAAATTTTAGTTTCATTGTGGATCTCCTTTCTGCTTATAGCACCTTCACACTGGTATTGGGCGCAATCAGCTTGAAGATTTCCTCTACATTAATTTTCGCCGGTGAGCTTGCGAAGCTGCTATCACGGAAAACAGCACGCAAAGGTTGACGCTTAGCAATTTCACGAATCACATTCTCTGAAACCTTTTCTGCAAAACATGCAATAAGGTCACCATCATTATAGGTGTGAATTGTCACACCATTGATTTCTTCGCTGGTGTAAGGCATGGATAAGGGAAGTCCCCATTCCAACAAACAGCCAAATAGTAAATCAAGCTCAGTTCGATCTTCTTTTATATTGCTTGTCAGGTCATCCAACTTCGTCTGAGTATATTCTGTGGCACTATAGTAAACATCTTTCATATTCGAAGAATCAAGTTTAAATACACGGAAGCCTATGTCAAGGTTTTGTGCTGTAAGTCCAGCTTCTTCTTTGATTTTTTCACCAGCACGATGGATACGCTCTTTACCGATTTCGCATATATTTTTATAGCCAGCGGTATAAGCTTCACTCTTTTCATCACAAGGTTCCGGCAATTGTACCATAATAAACTTGCGGCTTCCACCGTTCTCAGTGTTATATTTCATTACAGCGTGTGCGGTGGTTGCTGAACCTGAAAAAAAGTCAAGAATAATAGAGTCACTGTTGAGATTAGCAATCTGCATTATTCTACAAAGTAAACGTACTGGCTTAGGACCATCAAAGTACCCCTTATCATCAAATAACTTTTTTAGCTCTTGTCGCCCTTCTTGATTATGACCAACATCCCCATATTTCCATATTGTAGTTGGGGTCATCCCATCTTGTATTTCTGACAAAAATCTTTTTAGTCGTGGGACATTATTACCATCAGAACCAAACCAAACCCTATTGTCTTTTACTAATTCATTAAATCTTTCTTTCGATACCCTCCAACATGACCCATGAGCAGGTTTTATTATGCGTCCACTTGGAACAGTAATTGGATAATCATATTTAGATGAATAAGTCTTAGCAGTTAAGTTATCAGAAATCCAGGCGCCTCGCGGGTCATTATCTAAATTTTTATATCTTGCATTTGCTTCATCTGTCCGCGGAAGCTTTCCAATTTTAAAGTCACCGATACTTTTAGCATAAACAGCTATATAGTCATGACTTGTTGAGAAGTATTTAGCATCGTTTTTAGGAGCAAAAGCCCTCTCCCAAATAATCATACCGACAAAATTACTTTCACCGAAAACCTCATTTGCAATTTTTCTTAGATTATCAACCTCATAATCATCAATACTGATAAAGATTACACCATCTTGACTTAATAGATTACATGATAAAAGAAGACGCGAATATAGCATCGAGCACCAATCGGAATGAAACCTTGGATTGCTTGCGTTATTTTCTTTATATTGTTTATTCCCTTCCTCATCATACAATCCTATCTGTTCTTCATATTCATTGCTATCTATGGTAAAGTTATCTGAATACACAAAACTATCCTTACCTGTATTGTAAGGAGGATCTATATAAATCATTTTTACCTTACCAAGATAACTTTCTTGCAAAAGCTTTAAAACCTCAAGATTGTCGCCTTCAATATAAAGATTCTCCGTTGTATCCCAATTCTTGCTTTCCTCTTTGCTGGGGCGCAACGTTTTGCGGATAGGCTTTCCTGCTTCCACAATGGCTGCTTTTTTTCCTACCCAAGTAAATTCGTATGCTTCATCGCCTTCCAACACATCTGAACTTAGAATTTGCCGTAGCATATCAAAATTAATTGTTTTTTTAAGCTTGCCGTTTTCATCACGGGATTCAGTAATTACATTAGGGAACAGCTCTCCAATTTTCTCGATGTTCTTAGCGGTTATGTCAACCGACTCCATTCGCATTTTATCCATAAGTAGTAACCTCCAGCTTCCTTTGTTCTGATAAAGTAAAATATTAGTTTAGTTCATTGAATTCTATTTTTATCTTTTTTAGTTCTGCATTCAATTCTACTCGAACATTGAATTGCTTTTCATTGTTAACCTTAAGCTCTAATGAAGCAATTTGCTTCATTAGCTTCTGGCGCTTTTCATCGCACTCTATAGCTTCTTTTAAGCTAATCGTATATTTACCTGATGACTCTTTTAAGGTTAGCAACCGCTCTCCGGCAATCTGCCGAATAAAATTATCATAAATTGTATCAACATTGAGGCCATCCAATCTTAAATTAAGTTGATCCGGCTTAACCCAATCCGTGTGATAATAACTATTAACCTTGAACCTCCCCTGCTTTGCCTGACTCTGCTCTTTGTATCCTATCCAAGCTTGATAATGATCATTATACATTAAAAGAAATAAAATATGGTAGGGTATTTCTCTGTCTATAAGCTGTAATACGCGAGTATCCAGACTTTGCTGATTTAATCGAAGTTCAAACACTTCCAGTTCTGTAACAGTCTCTCCAGCACTAATGTTCATTGTAGTTGCAGCTATTTTATTGCGCCAGTATATCACTGATATTTGCTCGATAAATACCCGTTTAAGTTCAGGTGTTACAGAAAGATTTTCATAAAACTTCTGCTTAGGAATTCTTCTGTTATATGCAGTTGAAGAAGGAAATTCAAGCATCCATCACACCTCACTTTACTACGATAAAGCAAATCAACTCAAAGTCATCAAGCCCGGTAATATTTGAAAGAAGAGCAGTAGTACCCCCTTGGTGAAATAGGCTGTCTATATCGCTTTCCTCTTTTACATCAATTATAGAATTGATTGCTTCACCTAATAATTCGGAATACTTTGACATATCGCGCCCGTCTTTTGTTTCACTGTTTAAGACTTTACATAGCTGCACATCTGGCTCTGTCTTACCACGGCAAAGGTAATGCATTGTGTCAAGCATTTGCTTTGGGGAGAGATGATCGCAAATAACATCACCATTCTATGAGATATAAACCATATAGAATGGATGCAATCTATTCTGATTATCAATATTTATACCGCCATCTATATTCTTAAGAACATAGATAACGCCAGCGGGGGATTCCTCGGTTGCAGCTACAACAGCATTCATACCATGTGGAGCCTTTTCAATATCAGGATGACGCTTAATATATTCAAGTAAATCAAGGCGAAATTCATTAAGCCCTAAGTCCATTATTGAAATACCGGTAGACATATCTTCAATGTCAACAACTTCTTCTTGAAGTCGTTCTAATTGTGCTTTACGATATTCAAGATCTCCTTGTTCCTCGGCGTTAATAAGATCGTCATCACCAGTAGAAGTCATTACTGAAATCTTCATCCTGGTTTCAACTCTGCTTTTTAGGTTTATATAATCGTCCAATGTCAAATCAGGCCAGAAATTAACAAGCTGTATCACTTTGTTTTTGCTTCCTATACGGTCAATACGCCCAAACCGCTGTATAATGCGAACCGGATTCCAATGAATATCATAATTAATGCAATAGTCACAGTCCTGCAAGTTCTGACCTTCCGATATACAGTCCGTGGCAATCAATATGTCAATTTCATCCTTGCTGTTTGGCATTAATAGATGTTTATCCTTTGATATTGGAGAAAAACAGGTTAGCGTTGTGTTAAGATCAGCACGAAGCTTTGGTATAGTTGTTTTTCCGTCTATTGATCCTGTTATCATTGCAGAATTTAAGTCAAAGTACATTTTTACATATTTGCTGACATTAGCATATAAATATTCCGCTGTATCTGAAAAGGCTGTAAATATGAGAACTTTTTTATTCCCATCATTAATAGGATCTTCAATTTTTCTTCGTATTATCTCAAACAGCTTTTGTAGTTTCATATCATGGGCAGGTGTGATGTCCTCTATCATTAAAGATAGCAATTCAAGTGTATCTTTGTCTGCTTGAAGCTCTTTACGCCATGATATATAGTCCATATCAGCAAGGTCTATTCTGACTTTTTTACCAACCGAGAAGAAGTCCATGTTTTGATCATCAAAATCATAATCTTCTGTTTCTTCAATTTCAGTCAGATCAAGTTCATATCCGCCATTCGTGTAATTATCAATTGTGTTAATCGTATTCCTAATAAATTCCAGAATTCTTTTTACGGTCAGGTTAAAAGCAAATACAGAGCTTTCTAATCGCTTCAAAAGGTTAATGCTCATCAAACGGCGGATACCTTGTTCACGCCCTGCCTGGTTAATGTTTTTAGACGTTTCAACATACTTGTCTAGCTTACTGGGAAACACATAATCTGTAGGCGTGTAAATATGCAAATTGAGCTGCATGAGCAAGTCATATATCTGATTATAGTTTATAGCACCATTCAAATCAGTTAGGCTTGGCCTGAGGGATATTGGTTTCAATCTTTCAGGAAATTGCCCTATATCTGAGGTGTTATAATACTTTTTAATATGTTTTCTTGAACGGGCAATCGTTACGCTATCTAACACTTCAAAGAAATCAAAGCTAAGCATACGTAACAAAACAGCAGTTGTCCTGCTTTCTGGTGGCAGCTTGCTCCATGTATTAAATATCCGCTGTGCATTTCGAAATATCTCATCAATAGAGCGAGTTGTATTAAGCTTTTCATCAATTATACTGGTATCTCCTTCGTATGCAAGCTGCAATTGGTTACGCAAATCATAAAAACGATTGTTAACTGGTGTTGCAGACAGCATCAGTACTTTGGTTTTTACGCCTGTACGGATCACTTTATTTAAGAGCCGAAGATAACGGTTTTCCCGCATGCCGTCGGGTCCGGAATACTCACCACCATTGCGAAAATTGTGAGATTCATCTATTACAACAAGGTCATAATTACCCCAATTAAGGCGGCCAAGATCAAGCCCGTTTGACTTGCCTGAATCCCTTGATAAATCGGTATGATATAAAACATCATAATTCAATCGGTCAGCAGCAATAGGGTTATTTACATAGTTATCTTTAAATGTATTCCAGTTATCAGACAGTTTTTTTGGGCATAGAACCAAAACTGTCTTATTGCGATTTTCGTAGTATTTTATAACTGCAAGTGCAGTAAAAGTCTTACCCAAACCAACACTATCAGCGAGGATACAGCCATTGTATTTTTCAAGCTTATTTATGATTGCAAGTGCAGCATCTTTCTGAAAGTTATATAGTTTCCCCCATATTTTGCTTTCCTTGAAACCTGTTGCTTCATTGGGCAACATATCCTCGGAAAGATCCTCTAAAAACTCATTAAAAATATTGTAAAGCGTTATAAAATAAATGAAATCCGGGGAGTTCTCGCGATAAGCTACGGTTATGCTGTCAAGGACTTCGTCAGTTACATCCTGTAGCCTTGAAGTATCTTTCCATACTGTATCAAACAACCGAATAAACTCATCGCTATGAGGTGCCTCTATTTTTGTAATCATGTTGTATGTATTGTTACCTCGCTCACAACCAATATCAACGGTTGTAAATCCATTAAGGGGCATATATGTTATAGCATCTTTTCCGGCTTCAACATTCATAAACCCGCCCATATTTTCACCGGTAACATTTGATTTAAACGTAACTTTACAACGTATCCAATCAGCACATTCTTTAGCAATAGCTTTTTGTGATAATTCATTTCTAAGTTTAATTTCAAACTCTGTGCCGTATAAACTACGCTCGCGGGATAAGCGTGGAATATAAAATTCGCGTCTTTCTTTCTTAGCTTTTTCAGTGGTAAAGGTCTGTGATGTGAAAAGAAACCGCAATTCATCAATGCCCTCAAGTTGCTTCTTCAGCTCTTTATAGGCATATATAGAGAAGCAAGCAGCAGCTATTGATAGGCGACTGTTCTTCTTTATTTCGTTTTCCATGTCATCTTTGACAACTTTGTTTATATTATCAAATACAATCACCGGTTTCACCCCCATAACTAATAATCAAGACTCTTATCCACATTTTCCGCTTTGTACTCTTTGTTTATCTCATTGTTATCTTTATTACTGCGATACTTCTTTGAAAATCCGATATATTCGCCACTCTTGATCCTTGCATCAGCTGGTTTCACGGCACCGTTTGGAATAAGCCATTCTCGCCCAATGCGTTCAACATCCTGTATGCGGTTTTCTCTACATAATACTTGGACGCGCTTTACAGTAATACCCCATTTTTCTGCTGCCTGAGCAGCTGAAATATAATTCATGGTAGAACCTCACATGCTTTAAAATAACGGAAGAAATTGCTTGATCCGTTTTTTGCAAAGCAAAATAACGCTCTTTAATTTATGTGCTTGCGTAGCAAGCTATATTTTCAACACACCATTTCAAGAGGGTCAAGCAGCTAAACATAATAATTTTACTAATTATTAACAATAATTATATATCTTTAAACGAATAAAATCAACACCGGATAGCGTACCAATAATTCCTAGTTGTTCAAACACAAAAAAATAGCTTGTTTTGCGGACTACAATTACCCACTTACTGCATTTTTAGTTAAAAATGCAGCAATGTTTTCCAAGTGCTTAAAGAGCCTCTTATATTAAAATTTTTTTATACCGATCTTTCTAGGTGTATCATAGAGATGTATTAAGATATGCAAATAGACTTTACTATGCCCACCAGACTTTAACTTTTCAATTAACAAGTCTATTTATTATTTTTGGGGGAAGTTATAGGATTTGTGTTACCTCTAAGTTTATTTTATCTGACATTATGAATAATACTTTGAATAAAAGCTACATATAGATTTACCAAAAACAGAGCTCTTTTCAAGCGTGGATATTATCGAATTGTATTTGCTTTACAAAATTATTTTATTATTACATTTTCCGCTGCTATTATAAAATGATTGTCTGGTACACATTCTGGCTGGGAAGAATCTTAATAAACTGAGTTTTGGTCTGGTAATCGCCATATTTTGCCATAATCGTATAATACCCAGGTGGTAAATCTTCAATGATAAAATTACCTTCTGAATCTGACTTTGTTCTATACACCGGCACCATTGTTTCATGACCAAAAAACAGTAATATACCTGCATCCCTAACTATTTCATTATTCTTTCCCAAATATGTAATGCCTGTTATTTTTCCTGAATAATCGATTTTCTCAGTTGTAACATGGACATGTACATTCTGCGTATTCAACTGCACAGGGTTCACATTTACATTTTGTTCCTGATCAAGATCCTGCGAGTTAAATTGAATACTTTCTTTCTCGGTAACAACCGGAATCTCCTTATCCATCTATAGCACCTCCAAAATAACATAATTAAATACTTCTCTATAACAATGAAAGCAATTGCGTATGTCCGTTTTTGGCGAAGAAGCGCGCACATCTTATTGCCTCGTTATATACAAGTTATATGATGGTTCTCCGCCCCACCTCCACACGCATTTTCTGAAAAACGCATGATGGCGGGCATACTTGTGTACAAAAGAGTCAATTCCTACCCCCCCTGTAAACAGAGCATATCAGGTATTTACCAAAAATAGTGACTTATATATATCAACGAGTGTGGCATAGATAAGCCTTTGCCACACTCATTGCCTCATTTCTTAGTAATACTTAGGCTTTTTTTCAGCTTCAACTTTTACTTCTGTTTCATTTTCAATCTGGGCTTTATTTTCCACTTCACCCTTGTTTTTGGCTTTAGATTTACTGTCGGAAACTGCTACGTTTTTTATTTCGTTCTCAGCTTCACTATCCGAATCGCTGTCTGCATCATTTTCTGCATTTTGTCCCTGGTACTGTTTTTGTGTCAGTATGTTGTAGTTAATCTGTTTGTTAATTTGCTTTTGCTTGGTTTCCTGATCCTCGTCAAATCGAAAATCTTGTTCAGCTTCAAGCTCGCTTCTTAATTCAGATTTCAATTCAGATTTTAATTGGGCCTTAAGCTCGTTGTAATCAAATTCAATCATTCCAAAACACCTCCTCTGCTATCATTTTTATGACTCCATATATACTATGCATATTACATAAAAAAGGTTTACCATAAAAAAAGTTTTCTTTTCGGAACAATAGTAAGCATAAATTAAAAAGTAGCGTTCGGTAAACCTGCTGTTATGTTTTCTATTGTCTTAAGCATTACTGGCTCAGGTGTACTAGACTACTATGGTGCCTTTTTCAATATAATTATACGTACTTATTTAGCGTTATGAGTTGTTACCGGAAATCAATTATTTTTCTACGAAAATCGTAAGATTTGAAATTTACTTTTAACATATATATAATATAGGTATAGATTGTTAATAGGGAGGGAATTGTTATGGCTATTACTTTAAAAAACGTTGAGAAATGGGAGATTAAAAAGAACGCAAAGAAGCTCATCCGTGCACTCAGTGTTGACAGTATCGAAATCCGCACCCGTGCCACTCGAGCTCTGTCTGCAATTGACGATCCCGAAATTATCAACTATCTAATTCAACAGTTACGTGACGAAAATCCGGAAATACGTCTTGCATCAGTTGAAACTCTTGGTGCCATTGGCTCCGGCAGAGCTATGGAATTTGTTCGTGCAATAATTGAAAGGGATACTGATGCAAAAGTAGTTGATGCTGCTAAAATTTCTTTAGCACAAATCAGGGAAAAGGTAAAAGAACAAGAAATAACAGCATGATTCAAAGACTGCCTCAAGCAGTCTTTTTCTTTTTCCCACATACAGTAAACCAAGAAATGATTGTACCCACCACTGAAGCAGAAATCGGGTTATCCCACGCTTATAGAAGTGGGGGTCTTGGAATTTTGATAACAACGCAGGTTTAGTAGTGTACACGAATTAACCAAAACTTGATCCCCTTGTCACTCCACCCAAGATCCCATGGAACCCTGTAGCGATCTGTGTTATGACAATTCACCAATGAATAACCTCGAGAATCTGCTCCGGTAACAACGGCAATATGAGCAACCTTACCTTTTTTTTCGTATGCTACAATATCTCCGGGTAGTAATCTATATGAAAGCTTTAAAACCTTGTCATACGTGCCATGAACAATAGTTGAACCTCTGCCACTGTTTAGCAAATAGTCTTTAAAGCTTTGGGCATTAACCCATGCTCTGCTGCCATCATTCTTATAATAATTCCATACTGATGTCTTTCTAAATTTGCCTCCCTCATACAGTACCTGCGAAGCAAAATTTGTACAATCCCCACCTAATGTGTTGTAATTTTTATAGTTCTTGTTATACAGAAAAAAGTATTCTTCCAAAGAACCGGCTGCGCAATAATGATCAGCATACTCAATAGCGCTTTCACGCCTTTCGTTAATTTCTGTAAAATCTCTTTCCTCCTGAGCTAAAATAAAGCTTTTATTGTCTTCAGCTTTAAGGCTTTGAGGATTAAGTGAATCTGCAAAGGGATCCGTATACCATTCCTTTGTTATTATATAATTTTCTAAATGCTCAATTATGTCTAATACATGATAAGTAGCAATTCTAAGGTGATTTGGGCTTCCTTGCTTATTCTCATATTCATAAACATATTCTGTTATTTCACAAAAATTGACTGTTGATTTTCCACCCTGTTCTTTTACCCACCTCAATTTAAAAACAGAATTAATATCTATGAACTTCACGCCTTGCTTGTCAGCCCAATTATGAAGATATTTAATTTTCTTTTCCTCATGTTCAAAAGCCCATATGCCATAACGTTTACCCGTATCATACATATGCTTTATAGCTTCATTATTATTATCCAGCATAGCTTTATTACGAGTTCGAATGAAGTTCTCTATTACCGGTGAATATACTTCATTCAGTTCACTGCTTACAGGTATCGATTCAAATATTTTTTGTTCATACCCATTGTTCGGCAATATTAATAACATGCATACAATAGCTGAAAGTAAAATTGTTACGAGAAAGGTTCTTCTAAATCGAACAACAATTATCATATATGCACCCTTGTGATTTTGTAATAATTAACTATATAAGTTGAACCAAATTTTCCTTATGCTGTGATGAGCAAATAACAGATGGGGTAGGTGTTTTTGCGAAGTCACAACCTTAGGAAAATGTTCAACTTATATATATGAAAATGAAAGATTTTATATCCTAAAACAACGCAATAAAAAAGGTGGTTTTGGAAGTATAACTTCCATTGCAACAAAAAAGAGAGCTTTCGCTCTCCCTTTTACTTTTTTACTGTTTTACTATCTTACCATTTGCTGCTGTAGCTGCGATTGCTGTTTCTTTGTTGTTTTCTTGCGCGTCTGCAGTCTGGGCATCTTTGGGGTTCATTTTCAAAGCCTTTTTCCTTATAGAATTCTTGTTCCCCTTCAGTAAAAATAAACTCGGTGTTGCAATCCTTGCAAACAATAGTTTTGTCCGCCATATCAAAATACCTCCTTAATTTATTTTGGATAAAACTCTCTGACATTGTTCCTCAATAAATTAAAGAGAGTCATGCCGAAAAAATATATCCATACAAGTATTAGTTTGACTAACAGTTTTACTATACCACCTTTATTTATTTTTTACAATACCTTTCTATATAAATTGAAAAAAAATATAAATTGAAAAAGAAGTTAATTGTGCTTGTTGATATTTGTTCACTGCTTCTTTTTCAATTTAGATTGCACATGTGCCTGTTTTAGCTGTACCAAAACAGGCACATGCATCAATTCGTGTCTATATATGTTGATTTTCTAATTCAACATATATAGCATAATTTCTGTATTTTCAATGCATTCGTCAGTACGTTTTGCCATAACATGCTTTGTATTATCAACAAACTATAAGCAAAAAATAATCATTAAAGAAAGCAGGTGATTTTTATGGTTAAAAGCTATATTGCTTTATTTTTATGCGTAATGTTATGTTTCCTTTTTTCAGGCTGCTTTATCACTCATAATAGTGAAAACACTGAAAATCCTAGTGTTACTCAATACACCCAACAGGATTTTGAGATTACCTCAACCTCCCCTACAATTGTAGAAAGTACGGTAAATGAAAATGAAATCAGTCGCTTTTCAACAACTTTGTATAATAAAGAAGAAAACAGAGTTCATAATATAAAAACTGCAGCAAAAAAGCTGAACCATACAGTCATTGAACCTGGAGAAACTTTTTCTTTTAATGAAACAGTTGGTGAACGAACTCAGGCTAGGGGATATAAAAAAGCCTCCATTCTCGTTGACGGTGAAAAGAAAACAGGAACCGGAGGAGGCATTTGTCAGATCAGCAGTACAATTTATAATGCTGCTTTAGATGCAGATATGAAAATCCTCGAACGGCATAAGCATTCCAAGGAGGTTCCTTATGTTCCTGTTGGCAAGGATGCCTCAGTTGTATATGGTTCCAAGGATTTCCGCTTTAAAAACACAAAGGAATATCCTGTGGAAATACTAATTACCGTTACCGAGGATGAAGTTCAAGTTACTTTAAATAAAAAACCTTAAAAACTACGCATGCCAAAAATTATGGGGTTTTGGAGTGGCTGCACTCAATTGTAAAAAAAATCTTTCAGTATACTTAACCTTTGAGATACTTTACTTCCAAGATACTTAACCTTTAGGAAACTTAAATTTTATGTTACTTAATATCTCATTCGGGATATTTTACATCATATAAAAACAAACCATGTGGAGGCGCGGTAGGACCTGCTTTTGTCCTATCGCAGCTAGCCAAAATAGAAGGTATCTCTTCAGCGTTAATGTTTCCCAAACCCACTTCCAGCAAGGTTCCTATAATTATACGTACCATATTATATAGGAAACCATCACCCTCAACAAATATTTCAAGCATCCCATCGTTTTTCTCAAACCTAATATCTTTTATTGTACGAACAGCGGTTTTATTTTTTGCTGAAGATGATCTAAAGCTCGTAAAATCATGCTCGCCAATAAGATATTCCGCTGCTTTTCTCATAGCCTTTACTTTTAGGTGCGGGCTTGGGATATGGTAACTATATTTCCGCAAAAAAGGCTCCGGATGCGAAAGGTTCCAAATCCTGTACAAGTAAGTTTTTGATATAACATTATGCCTTGAATGAAACCTCTCAGGAACTTCTGCAACATTGGTTACAGCTATATCTGATGGAAGGTACAAATTCAAATATTCTTTAATATCTTCCAAAGAGCGCAAATCATCCGTCTTGAAATTTGCAGTCTGGCGGAAAGCATGAACCCCTGCATCCGTTCTTCCTGAACCGATTACCTCAGTTTCAGTCTCTGTCATCTTGCTAATAACCTGTTCCAATTTGCCTTGTATTGTTTTGTCCGGGTCTCTTAGCCTTTGCCATCCTTTATATCTGGCTCCATCATATTGAATAGTAAGCTTTATATTCCTCATTCGTTTTTATATGATACAATTTATCATGCCCTGTATCATTAACTCCTTTTCTGTGTTTTATTAATCTTTCAGGTATGTAATAGAATGCGATTCATCACCCACTTACACTTTCACTGTCTTGAATAAAGTAATTTAGTGGTAGGGGGTCTGATTTATCAAAATTCCAAGACCTCCACTTCTATAAGTGGGGGTTCCTTATTCTTGATTCGGTGGGGGTAGAGTCCCCCACCGAAGTCCAAAGCGTATTTTACTTCGTAAAAACGCGTGATATTCAGCTTTAGCTGAACGAATTCACTTTGCACATGTGCCTGTTCAGGGTTTTGACAAAACAAATGGAACGTGCATCAATTCGTGTCTATACATGCTTTAATTTATAATCAACATATATAGTTTAGATGAAATAGTTCATACGGGATAATATGCTGTTTTCAGGTATTACACTACTCAACATAAAAATCGGAATAGGAAAATACGGGAATCCGGCTGCGTATGGTGATAATTCATATAGCTGAAAATATATAACCAGCACTTGATCAGAAACATAGTAATCCTGTTCCGGTGAAATACCGTTGAAGCTGTCAAGCAAGGGTATTTCTCTTGCTTTAATCTGCCTCAAAATCTCTGCGTTTATTATCTTTTTGTACTGTTCATCCTGCATGAAAAGCTGATGCAAGGCAAGGTTTTCGCCTGTTGATGTATCCATGGTCAATGATTTCACCATGGTCATGGGATGCGCTCCACCAAAATCAGCTAATCCAATAAGTGACAGGCTTAAAATACCTCTCTGATTATTTTTTATCTCGTATGAGCCATCAATAACAGTTCTCATATCAGGCTGCACAAGCGCTTTTGCCAGGCTCGTTGTTTGGTTTCTGATTGTCACGTTCATTCGCGTATTTGCATTAACGCTTTCATGTCCCATCACTTGGGGATATAACATAGAAATATCTCTTGCCCGATATATCCGTGTTATAATATCCACCGGTCTTTTAATCAATAACATTTTATCATCACCTTTTGTTGATTCTGATGTTTTATATTATGACTGCTTCCTTGAAGTCGTGAATCAACTTTTTTCTGTAAGCTTGCTTGCAGAAAGTTGCAGCAAGCTGCAACCTAATGCAAGCAAAATATGATTCTGGTGATGATTTTTTTGGGTCATAACTTGAAATACTCTACGCCTGCTTCAAAAATCATTTGTTCTTTATTACCGGGTACATTTTTATAGGTATTTGGTGTGTACCTTTCAGTGTGTCCCATCTTCCCAAATATTCTGCCGTCCTTGCTGGTTATGCCTTCTACTGCATGCATCGAACCATTAGGATTAAAGCGGATATCATAAGTTGCATTACCTTTTTGTTCTACATACTGTGTGGCAATCTGCCCATTTTCCATCAATTCTTTAATAATATTCTCATTTGCTACAAACCGCCCTTCACCATGAGATAATGCAATAGTATGAATATCACCAGGCATTGTTTTTGCAAGCCATGGGGATAGCGAGGACACTACCTTTGTTCTGACAAGGCAGGAATCATGTCGTCCAATGGTATTAAATGTTAGGGTTGGGCTGTTCTCATCAAGATCGCGTATTTCACCATAAGGCAGTAGCCCTAACTTAATAAGAGCCTGAAACCCATTGCATATACCTAAAACTAACCCATCACGTTGTTTTAACAGCCTCATTACTGCTTCTGAGAGGTATGGATTCTTAAATACGGTTGCTGTAAACTTCCCTGAACCTTCGGGCTCGTCACCGGCGCTAAACCCACCCGGGATCATAATCATCTGGCTGCTTTCAATCTTATTTTTCATTATTTGGACTGAAAGCTCAATATCTTGGGGATTAAGATTTCTCATAACGAAAACATCTGTGACTGCCCCTGCTTTTTCAAATGCATTAATAGTATCAAACTCACAATTTGTACCCGGGAAGACCGGTACAAAAACTTTAGGTTTAGCAAATACTTCGCTGCTGCGGATTGGAACAAATTTAGTAAAGCAGATTTGTGCAGGTTCTGATTTTTCAATCGGTACTGTGGTAGGAAATACCTTTTCAAGAGTGCTTTCCCACGCAGTTTTAAGCTCCTCAAGAGTCATGGATATATCTCCTATACTTATAGTTGCTTCATCAACCGTTACACCAAGTATTTGATAATCCAAATCCTTTAATAAAGCTTCCGGCAGCTCTTTTTCCGGCAACTCAAGAATTAGAGTTCCATAGTCAGGGCTAAACCAATCAATATCATTAAGACCTGCTTCCGCTTTAAAGCCTAAGTCATTACCGAAAGTCATTTTACTGATTGCAGCACAAACACCTCCTGTTTTAACAGTAGATGCTGATAAAACCTTTCCACTGTTAATAAGCTCATGTATTGTGCTATAGACCTTTCTAGTGTATTCAAAATCAGGAAGCCCCAATGAATCCTTTTTAATACGAACAAGTAAAACAAAACTGTTGGGCTTTTTAAACTCAGGTGAAAGAACATTTTTTACATCCACTGTGTTTACAGCAAAAGAAACCAGAGTCGGTGGAACATGAATATCATTAAAAGTTCCTGACATACTATCTTTGCCGCCTATAGCGGGTATTCCAAACATCATCTGGGCATAAAATGCTCCCATTAATGCGCTGAATGGTTTTCCCCACCTTTTTGGTTCCTTCCCCAGTTTTTCGAAATACTCCTGCAGCGAAAGCCTGATTTTACTATAATCACCGCCCATTGCAACAATTTTTGCAACTGATTCCAAAACTGCATTAACAGCACCATGGAAAGGACTCCATTTTGATATTTCCGGATTAAAGCCAAATGTCATTAAAGTACCTGTTGTGGTATTACCATTCATAACCGGTATTTTCGCAGCCATTCCCTCTGCAGGGGTTAGCTGATTTTTTCCGCCAAACGGCATTAAAACTGTTGCTGCACCAATGGAACTGTCAAACATTTCAACAAGGCCTCTTTGGCTGCACACATTAAGCTTTTTAAGGTTTTCGATCCATTCTGCTTTCAGATCTTTTACTGCTTTCGTAGAAAGAGAATCTGAAACCTTTTCCGGCTCTGATACCTCAATGCTTATTTTCTGTTGAATTCCGTTTGTATTTAAAAACTCACGACTTATATTAACAATTTCTGTTCCTCGCCATTTCATGATTAAACGGTTTGAATCCGTCACTTCTGCAACAATCGTCGCTTCAAGATTTTCTTCCTGCGATAAGTCAATAAACCTTTGTGCATCTTGTTTACCAACTACCACAGCCATCCTCTCCTGTGATTCTGATATTGCGAGCTCTGTACCATCAAGCCCTTGATATTTTTTAGGAACTGCATCCAGATCAATTTCCAGACTGTCGGCAAGCTCACCAATAGCAACTGAAACACCGCCGGCACCAAAATCATTGCACCTCTTTATTAACCGACTAACCTCCGGCTTACGAAATAATCGTTGAATCTTTCTCTCTGTAGGCGGATTACCTTTTTGCACCTCTGCTCCGCATGAAATAAGGGACTCTTCGGTATGCTCCTTTGAAGAACCTGTAGCTCCGCCACAACCATCCCGGCCTGTTCTTCCGCCTAACAGTATAATAATATCACCGGCGACAGGCTTTTCGCGCACAACATTTTCTTTTGGTGCTGCAGCTATTACAGCACCAAGCTCCATTCTTTTTGCTACATAATCGTCATGGTATATTTCTTGAACCTGGCCTGTTGCAAGCCCAATCTGGTTGCCGTATGAGCTATAGCCTCTAGCTGCAGTTGTTGTGATAACCCTTTGCGGAAGTTTTCCCGGAAGTGTCTCTGAAATAGGCTTTCGAGGATCAGCACAACCGGTTACTCTCATAGCCTGATATACATATGAGCGGCCTGACAGTGGATCACGGATAGCTCCGCCAAGGCAGGTTGCAGCACCACCGAAGGGTTCAATTTCAGTGGGATGGTTATGCGTTTCATTTTTAAACATCACAAGGTATGGTTCTGTTTTCCCATCAACATCAACGTCTACTACTATGCTGCATGCATTAATTTCATCAGATTCGTCCAGGTCATTAAGCTTACCTGTTCTTTTCATCTCTTTCATCGCAAGGGTGGCAATGTCCATAAGGGTGATTTTTTTATTTTTATTTGTGTAAACCTTTTTACGGGTATCGAGGTAGCTTTGGTAAACCTCTTGGATTTTAGCACAAACAAGCCCGTTATCAAAAGAAACATCCTCTATTTCAGTTAAAAATGTTGTGTGGCGGCAATGGTCAGACCAGTAAGTGTCAATAACCCTGATTTCTGTTATTGTAGGATCACGCTTTTCTGTATTTTTAAAATAATCACGGCAAAAAACCAGGTCTTGCATCGACATTGCAAATCCATTCTTCTCCCACATTTTCTCAAGCTCTTCGGTGTTCATTGAAATAAAGCCTTTGATTATTTGTACATCCTCCGGATATGGCTGTTCTACATAAAGGGTTGACGGTTTTCCCAAATTGGCTTCGCGGCTTTCCACGGGATTAATGAAAAAACTTTTAATCCTTTTGAAATCTGCATCAGTAATATTACCTTCAATAACAATAACCATTGCTGAATTCAATAACGGTCGTTCTGCACCCGATAACAACTGAATGCATTGGATACAGCTGTCAGCCCGCTGATCATATTGTCCCGGCAAAAGCTCAACAGCAAATACCTTTTCATTACCCTTGATTGGCATCTCCTCCTCATAAATAAAATCCACGGGAGGCTCTGAAAATATTGAGGTTTTTGCTTTTTTATAATCTTCCTCGGAGATATTCTCAACATCATACCGGTTTAAAATCCTGACCTTGCTTATACCGTTTGCCCCAAGATCTTCTTTAAATTCCTTCATAAGCTTTATGGCTTGAATATCAAACCCTGGCTTTTTTTCGACATAAACTCTTTTGACAGACATTTATTTCCCTCTTTTCTATTTTATCGAACCTGTCACTTTTACTGAAGCCACAGCGTTACTATTAAAACAATCATAATAATGAATAAAATTATCAGAAAGTCGTGAAACGACTTTTTCCTGCAGGTTTACCTGCAGAAAGTTGCAGTAAACTGCAACCTGGTGCAATCACAATATGGTTATCCAGCCTTCGGAAGAAGACTGATGAAATTTAAGAAATCTTAAATTTCATCAGAAAGTCACTTTGTGACTTTCTGGGTGATAACCATATTATTAATGTATCGTCTCTGCTCTTTTTGCATATGCTTACATTTTGTTACACCCAAATTTATGTAAGTTTATACTATTCATTCAAGGCCTTTTTGTCAAGTATTATTACACAAATCTATTATTTTCGGTGTAAATATTTACTTGTTACTGCACTTCGCCTACTTCACCATCAGTACCCACAACGAGATCGATCATAAAGCTGCGCCGACCATCCTCCAGCACCACGTTACCGGTAATGGTCACCGCACCTGCGCTGTGCGCCGTGATTACACCGTTCTCATCCGGTACGGCAATGGCGTCATCTGTGGATTGGAGCTGATCGAAGGTGCACGGGAATGAGTAGGGTGAGTCCAGCATGAGCTTCGCCATGGTACCGGGTGTCAACATCACGCCCCCATCTATCATGACCGGCAGCAGCGGCATGGCTTCAGCGGAAAGCTCCGTGTCGGAGGTATCTTCCTCGTCGGGTTCCAGATAGACCACCTGATCGAGCATATCCTGCGCCGAACCATAGATGAGAACGGGGACGCCATCCTCGGTATCCAGCCGCCAGACGGCGGAAAGGTCGTCAGTAACAAGGTATGAAGTTAGGATCGCTCCTGTATCATCAAATGTGGCTGTAACCGGGTAGAAATAGTTCAGTACGCTTTCTTCCGGGTATTGGATTGTGTAAGTGCCGCTTGTGCTATTCAGAGAGGTCGCCGCCGTGGGCAGGTTCTCCAGCAGGGCTATACTAAGCTCTGCATCAGCCTCAATAGCAAAATCAGCATAGTCATAACTACCATCAGGATCCATCGGAACATCCCCGGTATGGCTCACGGTCAACACCTGTCCATCTTCGGAACGGCTGAAGCTGATTGAGTACACCGTGCTGCCATCTTCTCTGGTGCTTTCATATATGCCGGTTCCGCTATCATCAATGTACATAATCCCGGCAATAATAACCGTTCTTGATTGCTCCTCGCTTTCGCCGCCCTCCATCATGTCGATTTCAAAGAGGACCATCGCTTCATCCAAGGCCTTTATTTGAAGGATCGCATTGTTATACTGGCTGGAATCCCGGTGCGTAAAGGTGCCGAAATACCCGCTCCATCCAGCATCATCTGTTACAGACCTCGGCATTTTCGTTGGTTCACCCGGTGCGTTTGACGGTTCGCTTGTCGGAGTAAGTAGCTGCCCCTTCAAAGTTGGCTGCTTTTTGCTGTCACAGCCTGTGAACAGCATCGCCACCATCAGCACCGATAAAATGATTTTTATAAAACGATTCATTACATTCCCACCTCACTTTTAATAAATGTCCAGCCAGACCTGGCTTTGCTTGGGATTTCCTCCGTCGAGCCAGTACTTGATCTTGTAATTTCCCGACTGGCATTGGACACCCCCATTTTTGGGAAAACCGTTCCAAAGGAATGAATAGGTGCCTTTGTCATAAGAAATGTTTTTGCCTGCTGCACTGTACATCAGATTACCTTTTTCATCATAGATCTCGATATTGGGAACTTTTCCCTTGGCGCCACTGTATCCAAGCTTAATTTTGGTGGCGTAGCTGCCGTCATCACGGGTAACCAGTGCGGAGGAATCCAGCCAAACGCTTGACGGTGCTGTATGATCCACCTGCTGTGACCAGTACCAGCCCATATTATTCGTATAATATATGCTGCCATCACGAATCGTTCCGTGAACACGCACATAGAGCCTGAATGTATATTTTCCGGTGGGAAGCTTGCTCCAGTCGTAGCCGAATTTGCGCGTGATCTTTTTGTTTGCTTCATAACTCGCGCTTTTCCAGCTAACTACTTTTTTACCTGAGGAATTGTATATTTCCGCCCACACCTCGGTTTTTGTGTCGGAGGCATTTGATGCAATTTTGCCAGTGTTGACGGTATAGCTCATCCATAGTTTTCCTTCTTCCTTGTAGCTTTTATTAAATACAGCGCTTACGCCGCAGTCTGCCGGTCCGGCGACAACAGGTGTAATTGAGCCGCATACCAGCAACACGCAAAGAACCAAGGATATACTGATTTTTACCACGCTACGTTTCATTTTGATTCCCTTCTTTCTTGTTTAATGCGTTCTTATATATAATGGTGCTACCTTTGTATCGTATCGCAAGTGATGAGAATTGTTGAAAAGGTGCTTAGGGGCATTTGATAAAAATGCGCTGTTCGTCGGAAGCTCTGAAAATGTCTTTTTTGCTGAAATATTCCTCCAGAAAATCTAGACCCTTTGTGCAGATGACCTTTGGGGGACTTATGGCAGATACATCATCAACAGAAAGATTTAAAAACTTCTCCATATTATTAAAATGAAAGGTCTGCAGCCCCACTTTAATCCTGTCTTAAAATGCGTTCCTTTAAACATAGACATACCAACAGCTTTAGCGCTCAATAACCACTCCTTTGAAGCGTTCATTGAGCGCTAATTTCAGCATATGAGTTTTTTGCTTGAAGCGTGATTACAGATTAATCTTAACATCAACCCGCTTGATTCCCTCAGCCTCAAAAAATTCTCTGGGTGCGTGGTGCGCACTATTTGCAATAATGCTAGCGGGGAATACGGCAATGGCCTGATTAAATGTGGATACGTTCATGTTGTAGACCCGCCTTGCTGCCTGCAAATGATCCTCGACCTCAACAATGGCACTTTGAAGCTGTATGTAGTTTTCATTGGAGCGAAGCTCGGGATAATTTTCAGCAAGAACATTGATCCTTTGCGATGCTTTGTCCATAAGATGGTTAGCTTCATTCTTTTCAGACATACTCATGCCTGAGCGGAGCTTTACCACCTTCTCAAAAAGCTCAGTTTCATGCCCGGCATATGACTTTACAACATCCATCAGTTTTGTGATGGTGTCATAGCGCTTTGTGAGAGCAACGTCTATGCCTGAATCGGCCTCGGTGATTTTTATCAACAAAACCTTGAAGCGATTCGAGGCTGAAACAGCCCAGATGACAATGGCGATTACGATAATAACAGCAATAATTCCTAAAATCATAAGTGAATTCCTCCTTTTTAGGATTGTTTTTTTAGATATAGATTATCAACTAAATCAAGCATACTTTTGATCTCATCGGTTACCTTGCTGCGCTGCTCGGAAAGTGTGGCGTCACCGTCGGCGGCTTCAAAGGAATCTCCGTTTGCCAGCGCCACATAAAGCTTATCTTCCCGGAAAGATATGTATAAAGGGAATTTCAGTTTATTTGCCGCCAGGACAATACCTTCGAGAACAGGCGGTGTCAGGATGCGCAGGGCAGCTTCCGGATTCGGGGCTATAATATAAAACCTCTTATTAAAGGCATCCAGCTCAGTTTGAATTAAATCGGCACCTTTCGGTTTGCCACCTTGCCGATCATAGACAGCTACAGGTTCATTGGATATTGCATCGTAATTAAATACCATGAGCCGTCCCTTGAAAACAGTAACATATATTGTCCGGGTGTGCATATCTCCATCGCTATCGCGATAGGTCTCCTTCCGCTCCTCCTGCAAGTGGATATCGGATTGGCTGAAATGGCGCCCACTATAGTCAGCCACCAGATAATCGTTACCTCTGTAAACGTCATAGCGGGGAAACAGAGCCGATGCTTTGACCACGGCTTCATCCAGCGCTTCATTCGGTCGGAAATCCAGATTGTCAAAAACAGATTCCAGGCCTTTCGTTACAACAAGTTCCCTGAAAGCATCATTGTAGCGCTTTTTAACAGGAGCCTTGGCAATCAGGAAGGCGACGAGTAAAATGCCCGCAATAATCATGTACCCGTAAAGACCCGCCTCTCCAAAGGCATCAAATAATGGAGAGGCAACAGCTATACCCAGAATAATTAGTCCAATCACCGCTAATATGAAAAGAAAGTCCAATACCTGGGACTTTATTCGCAGCTTTTCCAATACCATCAATTCTGCGGAGCCGGTTTGAGCGGTTTCCTTAAAGCTCTTACGCTGCTTTGCAGCGCTTACGCCGCCGCCGATGGCAACACCGATCAAAGCCGCAGCTCCCATCATAATAAGCAGAGTCGGTCCGAACAATACTACAAAAATAAATAGAGCCAGGATGACGCCTATGATTCCTCCGCTCATCATCATTGAACCGAAATTTCTAAAGAAAGCCACAGTAATAATGAGAGCAATAATGCCAAAGGCTATTTGCACCCACTTCATCCAGGAATACTCGTTGCCGATGCTCATAACCTTTTTAAAAAGCCGGATTATAATCATTTTTTCACCTCTATTCAATACTGTCTGGTAACAACAGGGTTGTCAAACAGACTGGGCAAGGTTGCGTCCCTGAATTCATCTGATTTCAATTTCAAGATCCACGAGTTCAGCAAATGCTTCCACCGGAATATATACCTCACCGTCGATCATTTGCGGCGCTTCACCAATCTGTACAATCCTATACCCCTCGTCTGTATACTCATATACCTCTGTCGAATCGATAAACAAAGAATATACCGCAGCGTCAGTAAACCATGACGACACATAAATCTCTTTATTCTCCGGAATATATTCAAAGTTAAAAGAGCGGAAATCACTGCTGCGCATATCCTCGTCAGCAAACGATTCTATAAACGATTCGCCTTGCGCAAAATGAACTTCGTCTATTTTTTTAATATGCAATTCAGACGAAACATCAACATCGCTGATAATTACAGTAGCAGGCGCAGCAGGAGTGTCTGAAGCACCTTGATTGTTCTGAGTCCCCGGTGGAATCCCGTTTTCGTTGCTTCTACAAGCGGTCAGAACCATGCAAAGAATAAGGCTCACCGTAAGAATCGCAAAAAGTTTGTTCGATTTTTTCATGGGTTTGTTCTCCTTATTTTTTTGTTCTCCTTTTTTGTTTGACGGTAATGCCGTAGCACTATTGCCCGTTTACATACAGTATGAATACTGCCATGCTTCATTTATCGTAGCGAAAGTCGGCATATCGCCATATTCCGAATCACGAAGCTCAAGTATATCCGGATAGAATTCGGGAACTTCGGATACAGGTAAATCGAATTCATCTGGTATCGTACTCGGTTCAACACTCTCCAGCCTATCCGGCGGTGCTTCTGATGAAATCGCATCCAGAAACAAAAACGTCAGGGTGATGTAAACGACGAGGATAAGCAAGACCATACCCAAAACACAAATCCCTGCAATGAGCCATCGCCTGTTTTGCTTTTTGCGTGAATAAAACAAGAGTGTCACTGCACCGACCGTGACGATAACGAGCAGCAACGCAGCCAACCACAATTCCATATGTTTTTTTCTCCCTTCAGCCGCCGGGCATTTTATATTATTCAGTTTTCCGTCCGTTTTTGGAAATCGGATACTTTCATCTTTAATAATCGAGGCATGCTCTGGTTTATATAGAAAAAGCTGCAGGTTAAGCAAGCATCAGTCTTTTTCAAACACCCCGTCAATGCCGGATATACGCATTACTCCGTCGTTTAGCTCTGCGGTACGCTCAATATCATCGGTATCGGTATATGTCAAAACGCCGTCATGGACTTCGTAGTATCCGCCAGTTATACCGAAATTGAAGCTTTCATCATCGTTCATGCCTGCTGATAAAATTCCGTACATCCCATCTTCGGTAAATTGAATCGTACCGCTGGTATCTTCGTTATACCAAATCCCCACAAACGCTTTATGCGGAACGTTATTTAGTCTTTCTTCGCCTATGGGGTAATATATGCCTTCCGCACCTTCAAGTAACAGACCGCCGTCCTCCGTCACTTGCAGCTTTTCACCGTCCCTGCCGAGTAAAAGATAATCTTGACCTTTTTGAATGTAACCGTGGGAAAATGAACCTGGAGTAGTTATCTGGTACTCAGTCTGTGATTCAGTCTGTGATATAGTTATCCACGAAAAATGGGAATTGTTCTCCCATTCACCGATATACGCTGTAAGCGGTACAGTCATGGTTGTCAGTTCATCAAGAATAGCGATGTTAATCTCGTTGGCGAGTTTAATAAAGTCAACAGTACCCTCGCTTATGTAGTCGTCATACAGACTAAGCTGATTATCTATAACAAAATTATCCTCGTCGTCTATATAGCCAAAATTGATTCTGCCGACTGAGTCCCATGGCTTGAAGACCCCGCTCTCCGCCATTTGCGGCAATTCATCTATGGGTACGGAGTATGTTTCGTAACTCCCGTCTTCATAGAGGAAAAACACACGCCCGTCAACAGCACCGCTGTAATAGACGCCTGCATATTCCGCTGGATCTCCGTATCCATCTTCTGTATGTTCGTCCGGCCTGTCGCAAGCCGTAATACACAACGCACATAGAAGAATCACTATTAGCGCGAATATTTTAGTTTTCCGCATATACGCTTTCACTCCTTGTGATTAGTTCTTATAGCTTCCTATTCATCTCCCCCCGTATCGAAGGTTTCTTCAATAGATGCGCCGCGTACATAAGTGCCTGAAAAATCAGTGCCGAAAACTTCGTCGTCGTCCACATACTTAACCGTTAAAGTGTCGCCTTTAAGCGTATAACGGTATCCTCTGTTGCTGTCTGCGGTATTTTTCTTTGTAAGCTCTGCACCTATTGACACTGAGCTTTGAGAAATTCCGTTACCAGTCCACATCTCAATTTCTGAACCATTTAGATAATCGCTGGAATCGTAATGTTCAAAAGCAATTACGAGAATGTGATCCTCTTCTAAGTAATTATAGAAAGTTCCGTTCCAATCCTGTGCTCTGCCCGAACAGGCGGGCACTGCGATAAGCATGATTACTACCATAAGTGTTAATACTAACTTTTGCATTAAATTATTTCTCCTCTCAGATAAATTTCATTTTCATAATAAAAGGCTGTGCAATCTCCCCACTATTCAGGCTTATCTGTGTCGCCGGGGTCGCCCTTACCTACGACTTTTAGCATATCAGGTATTTTTTTCTTTGAGCTGCGGATTACAAAATTGTAATTCTAAATTTTTTGGTGTAAAATAGTGGTACTACAAAGGGTAAAAGAAGGAGAAATCCCATGAGACAGGCACATATTCTGATGGTAGAGGATGAACGGAAGGTTTCAAGCTTTAATCGTGAATATTTAGAGGGGCAGGGCTATGAGGTTTCTGTTGCTGAAACTCTTTATGACGCCAGACTTCTGCTTGAAGAATGCACGCCTGATTTAATACTTCTGGATGTGATGCTGCCCGATGGACTGGGCTTTGATTTTTGCGCCGAGCTACGGCAGAAGACAAGTGCTCCTATTATCTTCCTTACAAGCAGAAACGAGAATGAGAGCGTTGTAAAAGGTCTCATTCAGGGCGGGGATGATTACATAGTCAAGCCCTATGATCTTAACATATTGGGGGTGCGGATTGCCGCTCAGCTTCGCCGGAAGGGGATTGAATTTGCTGGACATATCGAACTGCCGCCAATGTCCATAGATGTTCTGTCAAGTATCGTTACTCTGGAAGGCAGACGAATTTCTCTGCCTCCCAAAGAGCTTCAGCTTCTTTGCTGCCTTGCATTGTCGGCAGGGCGAAGAATCAGCGGTGAAGAGCTTTACCGACGCACCTGGGGCACCGATAGCGGTGATTGGAAGGGAGTGGTTTCTGTAAATATTTCAAGGCTGCGTAAGCACCTGGGTCTGGACGACGGCAGTATTTTTGAAATAAGCGGCAGCAAGCAGATGGAATATGTTCTTCGCAAGATACGGTTTACTTAAAGAGCCTGTTCCAAAATTCTCTATCATTTTTAATGAGCGCTTTGGATGAGTGTTCCTTGGCTAAAGTCTGCGGTATACTCATTGCCCGTGCAATTGGTACGCCAAACTGCGTTTGTTTGTAATATACGCCATGGGCACTGGAAGTGCTTTCCTTGCTAATATGAAAGATCCATTAACTGAAATCAGAATGAGTCTTTGACTATAAGGGCAGGGAAAATGAAACTGTTGTACCCTTTTCCACAGCACTTTCCACACGAATGGATCCACCATGTTCCTCCACAAGGTATTTGCATATGTACAGCCCAAGCCCGGTTCCAGTTTCATCTTTTCCCGGGCGAAAGCGCATGAACAAAGAAGAAAGCTCCTCATCAGATATGCCTTCTCCCGTGTCGGACACCGATATTTTAAGAAATCCATTTACCTCTTTTGCCGATACGGTTATTATGCCTTCTTTCGTATGCTTAAGAGCATTAGAGATCAGATTGTTTAGCACCTGGGTAATTCTTCTGGGATCGACATTCACTTTTGGCAAATCAAGACTCGCATCTATTTTTAGTTGATTTCCTCCCTTATTCAAAATTGGAAAATGGCTTTCCACCGCCTGATGAATCAGCTCATCAATGTGGCAGGGGCACTTTTCCAGGAGTATCTTGTTCTCTTCAATTCGAGTCACATCCAATACTTGTCCAACCATTAAAGCCATACGATCGGCTTCAGAGGAAATGATGCGAGATTTGTCCCTTGCAGCCGCATACTTCGGCTCTGCCAGTTGTGCTCCCAACAACTGCGCATGACCAGATACTACAGTCAGCGGCGTTTTAAGCTCGTGAGAGACATTACTCAAAAATTCTGTTTTAAGCCGGTTCAGACTTACCAGTGCAGTTTTTTCCGCCTCCAGCTTCTGCTCAGTTTCTTTAGCCTGCGATAATACTCTGCTGTTCATCTGGAGCAGAGATATCGTTTGTGCAAGCATAAAAATCAGCATAGCGGCCTCAGAAACAGGTATATTGGTTCGGTCGCCAAAAAGATCACTGTACATTATAATGTCGGAAATTGCCGCAAAGAAAAAAACCGCTATTCCGAAAATAGCTGTCCCCTGCTCCTTCGTTGTGTTGCGCATTTTATAAAAAAGCACCCCAATTCCTGGAACAATACATAAAACAAGCAGAGCCTGATAATATTTTAATGCCGAGGTATAAAATACAGAATCTCCAAAGAGTACGCATAGAGCATAAAGGCCGGAACCGAGGATGGCTGTGTATCTAACGGCGTCCAGAAATTTTCCCGATGCATATTGCGCTAGATATATTGTTAGGAAAACTGTCAGCAGCACCACACTTAGGTATTCCAGCATGAAGGACAGATTCCCCGATATGGGAAAATATATCCATGCCTGACTTTGCAAGCATTCTCTCATAGCCATGACAACACAGGCCATGGAAAAATACAATGTTTCCTTTGTTCGTGAGAGCATTAGATAAATACCTGACAGTAATACCGCTGCACACAAAAATGCTCCCATAACCATTATTCCTTTTATTCGTGTTAACAGGAACGGATCGTATGCCGCTGCTGTTTTGCCCAGACTCAGCTCCGCAAGGGATGCGACGCCCCTGGCGTGATAAAATTGTGCGCTGTGAAGAATAATGTCTATTTGGCCCTCTATCTCATTACCATAAAACATGATGTTATTTTCCCAAATTTCAGTGTCCTCTTTGGTAGTTCCGGTTTTTCCGGTCTGTGCCGCCAATCTGCCGTTTACATATACACTCATGGCATGACGTCCCGAAAGGGTAAAGGCCATTGCATATACCCCGCTGCCTTCAGGAACCTTCAGAATAAAGCGTTGTGTAAGGTAATCAGCTCCTGTACCCTCAGAACTGTCAGTGTTTTCAGGAATGGCGGAATTAAAGCCTTCGGGTGTCAGATATGTATTGGGGTAATAGTACTTTCCGGGAGGTAGGCGAACAAGCTTTTCATCCGGATTGTTGATGCCGGTCAAATCGTATATACCATTTTCTTCGGTGATGATAATGCTCTCCGGTACCGTTATCCTAAACCAAAGGAATCTGAGCATCATCATAAGCACAACGGTAGTGATAAAGGCCGCTAATACTATGGCAAGCAGCCTATGACTATAAATGAAATTTTTGAGCCGCAGCACATTCTTCTTAATCAATTATTTCAACTCCCTTGTTTTAAGCGGAATCTTACAAATAGCAATTATAGTTACTATTGTACGAACCTGTCATTAATCTCAACGCCTAAATCAATTCGAGTGCCGTCCTTGAACAACATCAGCTAAGCATAGCGACGTGTAAAATCATGATCTATACCCCAACCCAAATCGTTGGAATCCGGCTCTTGAATAATCAAAGGCTCTCCAAAATTTAAAAGCCAGTCTTTATCGTTAATAAATGATTCTGTTTCTGTTACAGTAAATACAACATCATAATCTTGAAAATCATCTTTGGCGACATTTGGATTGGTGCGTGAACCATTCATATATACAGCGTGAATACGCTTGTCAGCTTTGGCAATGTCTAATATTAATTTCATCATTTCTTGTTCGGTTCGCATATACACCACATCCTCTTTATTATTCTTGAGCTTTAGAGTAATATTAATTGCTTCAAGCTTATATTATGAATGTATCGTCTCTGCTCTTTTTGCATATGCTTACATATTGTTACACCCAAATTTATGTAAGTTTATACTATTCATTCAAGGTCTTTTTGTCAAGTATTATTATACAAATCTATTATTTTCGGTGTAAATATTTACATGTTGCAAGGAGCATCTCACGCGTTATATAGCTTTCATCCACAGCGATAATTCCCGTAAGTTAAGAGTATTTAAAACAATATTTATCAAAAAACCAAGACCCCCACTTCTATAAGTGGCGGGTTCCGATTCTACAC
>ENA-UOOK01000876-UOOK01000876.1-fermentation-metagenome-genome-assembly--contig:-NODE-876-length-40411-cov-8.694172_pt1 | contig 40411 bp, 35 predicted proteins | sample MGYA00245777_ERZ724023 | MGnify/ENA primary metagenome ERZ724023 (study PRJEB28704, sample SAMN03018312) | fermentation metagenome | biome: anthropogenic terrestrial biome; feature: soil; material...
GGGCATCGGTGCCCCACATCAGGCGCTCCGTTCCCACAAGGTCCTTGGCGAGGCGGATGAAGTGCTGGGCGATGGGGAAGGGGTAGGCTTCGGGCCGTGTCTTGTGGTGGAGGGCAGCCAGGTCGAAGCTGATCGACTCACTCTTGAGAATCTTCAACGCATCGATGAGCTCGCTCTCATGGTGGCGCCTAGGGCTGGTGAGGTGGCAGATGACGATGGGCAGGGAGGGAAATCTGACCGGCGCGGAACAGGCGTGGTCGGCGCTCGGGAAGGAGGTCGAGCGGCTCATGGCGATGTTGTCTGATTTGCGGAAGTCGTGAACAGGTCAAACACACTGGCAGATGGAGAGGCCTCATGAAGGTGCTGATTGCCGATGACGAACTGTATGTCCGCCGTTTGCTGTGGGAGGTGGCGAAAAAGGCTGGCTATGAACCCATACTGGCCGAAAACGGGCTGGAGGCTCTGGAGAAGGCCCTCCAGCTGCAGCCGGCAGTCATTATTCTGGATATTCAGATGCCGGTGATGGACGGCATGGAAACCTTCACCCGTATCCGCAGCCTGCTGCCGGAAAGCCGGATCATTCTGCTGACCGCTCACGGCACGGTGGAAACCACTCTCGAGGCCATGAAGCAGGGCGCTTTCGATTATCTGGTCAAGCCGGCTGATGTCAGCGAGATTCGCCGGGCAATGGACCAGGCGTTTCAAACCCGGCGGCTGGCCGTGGACCGGGCGCCGGGCCAGTCCGGCCAGCCGGGGGACCGTAGGACCGCCGTGATCGGGAAAAGCCCGGCTATCCGGGAAATTTTAAAAGCAATAGGGAAAATTGCTGGAACCAATGCCACGGTTTTGCTGACCGGCGAAAGCGGCAGCGGCAAAGAAGTCTTTGCCAGTATGATTCACGAAAATAGTTCCCGGGCCGGCGGCCCCTTTATTAAAGTCAATTGCGGCGCCATGCCGGAGGGACTGATGGAAAGCGAATTCTTCGGGTATGAGAAGGGCGCCTTCACCGGAGCAACAGACAGCCGCAAAGGCTACTTCGAGGTCGCAAACGGAGGATCGATATTTCTTGACGAGGTGGCTGAACTGCCGCTCTCAACGCAGGTCAGGCTGCTAAGGGTGCTGGAGACAGGTGAGTTCATCAGGGTGGGGTCATCAAAGGTTCAGAAGACTGATGTGAGGGTCATTACGGCTACTAACGTTGATATTGTCCAGGCAGTGAGTTCCGGAAGGTTCCGTGAAGATCTTTTTTACAGGCTGAATACGGTGCCGGTACGGGTACCGCCCCTTCGCGAAAGAGGTGAAGATATCATTTTACTGTTCCGGAAGTTTGCTGTTGATTTCGCGGAACGCTACCGGATGCCGGCTATAAGGCTTGATCATCAGGCAAGGGAGATGCTGCTGAACTATTACTGGCCGGGTAATGTAAGGCAGCTTAAAAACATCACCGAACAGATATCGGTCATTGAGCAGGAGCGTGATGTGACTGCTTCCATACTGGCACACTACCTTCCGGATATCCGGACCGGACGGCTTCCCGTTCCTGTCAGGGCGCATGCCGATGACAAAAGCTTCACCAGCGAGAGGGAGATTCTTTACAAGGTATTGTTTGACATGAAGAGCGACATGCATGACCTTAAGAACCTTGTGTATGACCTGCTGACTACCGGTGATCCTGACAACCTGACAGAAAGCGGAGCCCGCGCAGTGCGCAATCTTTATAACCAGGGATCGCTTCCCAAGGAGCAATTTGAACCCGCCCAGCCGGTGAAGTTAGGCTACAACCCGCCGAGAGAGAGCAGGGTGATTGAAGATACAGAGGAGGTGATAGAGGAGTCTCTCTCACTGAGTGACCGCGAAAAGGAACTCATAAAGAAGGCGCTTGACAAGAACAATGGCAAGAGAAAGCTGGCAGCGGCTGAACTGGGAATTTCCGAGAGAACCCTCTACAGGAAAATAAAGGAATACAGGCTTGATGCATAAAATAGTAAAGATAGTGGTGCCGCTGGTTCTGCTGGCGTTGACCGCAGGTTGCGGTGTGAAGATCAAGTACTCCTTCACAGGTGCCTCCATACCTGTGGAGGCAAAAACCATAAGTGTAGCAACCTTTCAGAACAGGGCAAGCCTTGTGGTCCCGGGACTGACACAGACCCTTACCGATGCGCTTATCGATATGTGCAGGGCACAGACCAATCTTGACATGGTATCATCAGGGGGCGACCTGAGTTTCGAGGGAGAGATCACTGACTACAAGACCCAACCGCTTACTGTCAGCGGTAACGAGCAGGCGGCCATGAACAGGTTTTCCATCTCAGTACGCATAAGGTATGTGAACAGTTTCAATGATGAGAACAGCTATGATCAGACCTTCACCCGGTACCAGGATTACAGCAGTTCGCTTGATCTGAGTGCCGTTGAAGCCGGCCTGACCGAGGAGATAGTGAAGATGCTTATTGAAGATATATTTAACAAGGCATTTGTCAACTGGTAGTTCTGTTCATGAACAGGAATGAATTCAACAGGTTCATTGCAGGCATTGATCTCCCGGGTCCGGGAGACCTGGATGAGTTAAAGGAGCTTACTGCCCTTTTTCCCTGGTTTCATTCCGCCCACATGCTGCTTCTGCGGGGACTGAAGGAGAATAATGACATCCGGTTTGATACACAGCTAAAGGTATCGGCACTATCAGTGGCTGACAGGGAGGTGCTTTATCACTATCTTTTTCTTGCTCCTGCTGAGGTTGCCGGGGAGGGAGTCACTGTCACACAGGTAGGTACTGAGGTGCCCGCTGCAGAGATTCCCGTTTCGGATGATGGTACTTCTGCCGGAGAGGGTTATGTCACTGAAGTGGCCCCAATCACCGAAGAGATACCGCTAACTGAGGAAGCTCCGGTAGCTGAGGCGGCCGATGTAACTGAGGAGGTTCCGGTTATTGAGGCAGCCCCGGTCATCGAAGAGATTCTGGTTCCGGAAGAGGCTCCAGTCACCGAAGGGATAACTGTTCCCGGAGAAATTCCTGTTACCGGTGATGAAATTGCCGGTGATGTAATTCCCGGTGCAGAAGACCGGCCGGAAGAAGAGGTGACAGAAAAGCTGCGCACAAGGGAAGAGCTTATTGCTGAGATTGAGGCACGGCTCAGGGAACTTGAAGAGATTCACAAGGCAGCAGCTGACCAGGTGGCGCAGCCGCTGCCAGAGGAGCCATTACCCGCTTCTGAAATCATTCCGGCGGAAATGCCGGTAATGGAACCTGCGCTGGAGGAACCTCCTGTACCCGAACCTGGTCCTGAGGAGATATCAATACCGGAATCTGTTCCCGTGGAGATATCAGTACCGGAATCTGTTCCCGGGGAAACTTCCATACCCGAATCTGAGCCCGGGGAATTTCCCGGGCAGCTTTCTGAGGAATCCCCGGAGCCAATCCCGGAAGAATCCCCGGAGCCAATCCCCGGCCTGCTTCCTGAGGAATCTCCTGAGACAATCCCGGAGTCGCTTCCGGAGCCACTTCCTGAATCTGTCCCCGCAACTGAGATTGAATGGCAGCCCGGGACCTCGGCAGAATCAGAATCAGAAGCCGAGGCCGAACCAGGGCAGGAGGAGCTCTTCGAGCTGATACCAGACGAACCCGTCGGGGAGCCTGAGCCTGCCATGCAGCTCACCCCGGCTGATCTGATAGACCGCTTTATCAGGATCAGTCCTTCAATTGAGAGGCTTACACCGGGTGACGTTCAGCCGGTAAAGGACCTGTCTGCGGAGAGCACGGTGGAACGCGGCAAATTTATAACGGAAACACTGGCAAAGATTTATATCAACCAGGGCTACTACTCCAAGGCAATAAATATTTATGAAAAACTCTCGTTGCAATATCCGGAAAAAAGTGCTTACTTTGCAAGCCGTATTGAAAAGATCAAAGATTTAATAAAATAGTATAACAATGGGTATTTATATTTTCCTTACCATCCTGATTATCCTTGCATGTGTTCTTGTAATTATGGTAGTGCTGGTTCAGAACTCCAAGGGAGGCGGTCTCGCATCGAACTTCACCTCAGCCGGACAGTCAATGGGAGTACGCAAGACAGCCGACTTCCTTGAGAAATCAACCTGGACCCTCGGAGCAGCCATTCTGGTTCTTAGCCTGGCAGCCACTGCCTCCATACCGAGAGGACAGGGACAGAAAGAGTCAGTCATCAAGTCATCCATAGAAAGAGCACAGGATCCCAACGCCATACCGGTGCTTCCCACACAGACACCGGTGCAGGAGCAGCCTGAAGGCGGGAACGAATAATAATGACATTGTGAAGACAGAGGAGTGTCAGTTTGTCATGAACTGACACTTTTTTTTTGCCAACTTCCATTTGGCACAGATTATGAAATTCTGAAGCAGGAAAATTATTGTTTAACTATAAAACTTCTAGCAATGGCACAATTAAAAGGAAAAGTGCTGGCAGGCAAGATCCTCGTCAAACCTCATGAGGCTGAGGAAAAGACCGCCAGTGGAATCATTATCCCCGACTCAGCAAAGGAAAAACCACGCGCAGGTACTGTTGTTCTTGTTGGTGCTGCGAAAAAAGATGAAGAGATGGAACTCAAAAAGGGAGACGTTGTTCTCTATGGGAAATACTCCGGCCAGGAACTGAATATCGATGGTGCAGACTATCTCCTTCTTTCTCAGTCTGATGTTCTATATATTTCGTAACAACCTTAAAAAAGAATAGCAATGTCAAAGGAAATAAAATTCAATATCGAAGCTCGCAACCTTCTGAAGGAAGGTGTTGATCGTCTTGCGGATGCCGTTAAGGTAACCCTTGGACCCAAGGGACGCAATGTGGTTTTGGAGAAGAAATTCGGAGCACCTCAGATTACCAAGGACGGTGTAACCGTTGCCAAGGAAATCGAACTCTCTGACCCCTACCAGAATATGGGTGCACAGATGGTCAAGGAAGTTGCATCCAAGACCTCAGATACTGCAGGTGACGGTACCACCACAGCCACAGTTCTTGCCCAGAGCATTATCAGCGTGGGACTTAAGAACGTCACTGCCGGTGCCAATCCGATGGACCTCAAGAGAGGTATTGACAAGGCTGTGTCAACAGTTGTTGAGAGCCTTAAAAGCCAGTCACAGAGCGTTGGTGACGATCTGAAAAAGATTGAACAGGTTGCACGAATTTCGGCAAATAATGACGAAGAGATAGGTAAGCTCATCGCCGCCGCTATGGATAAGGTGAAGAAGGAAGGCGTCATAACCGTCGAAGAGGCAAAAGGAACAGAGACTAAAGTTGAAGTAGTTGAGGGTATGCAGTTCGACCGCGGATACATCTCAGCTTATTTTGTCACCAATCCTGACAAAATGGAAGTCGAGATGGATAATCCATACATCCTGATACATGACAAGAAGATCTCATCAATGAAGGACCTTCTCCCGATACTTGAGGAGACTGCACGCAGCGGTCGTGGTCTGATGATCATTGCTGAGGATGTTGAGGGTGAGGCTCTTGCAACACTGGTTGTGAACCGCCTCAGAGGTTCTCTGAAGGTTTGTGCTGTTAAAGCCCCGGGTTTTGGCGACAGGAGGAAGGAGATGCTTGAAGACATAGCCATTCTGACAGGCGGCACTGTCATCTCAGAAGAGAGAGGCATGAAGCTCGAAAATGCCACAATGGCTGACCTTGGCGTGGCTGACAAAGTGACCGTCAATAAGGAGAACACCACCATAGTGAACGGTGCAGGGGAAAAAGATATGATTCAGGCACGAATCAACCAGATCAAGCAGCAGATATCAACCACCACCTCCGATTACGACAGGGAGAAGCTTCAGGAAAGGCTTGCCAAACTGGCCGGCGGTGTGGCAGTTCTTTACATCGGAGCTGCATCAGAGGTAGAGATGAAGGAGAAGAAGGACCGCGTAGATGATGCTCTTCACGCTACCCGCGCTGCAATAGAAGAGGGTATCATCCCTGGTGGAGGAGTGGCTTACCTCAGGTCAATTCCCCTGCTTGACAAACTGAAAGGTGATAACGAAGACCAGAATACCGGTATTGAGATTGTAAAGAGGGCTATAGAAGAGCCTCTTCGCCAGATAGTTACCAATGCCGGCCTGGAGGGCGCAGTTATTGTGCAGAAAGTCCGCGATGGTAAAGGTGACTTTGGTTACAATGCTCAGAATGATAAATTCGAGAACCTTCTGAAAGCTGGTGTAATTGACCCGGCCAAGGTTGCCAGGATAGCCCTGGAAAATGCTGCATCAATAGCAGGTATGTTCCTCACCACCGAGGCAGTCATCGTCGAGGAGAAAGAGGAGAATCCGATGCCGAACCCGGCAATGGGCGGCGGCGGAATGCCCGGCATGATGTAGAAAGAAGAAGCTTATTGATTTAGTTGAAAAAGCTGTCCCGGGGTTCGGGGCAGCTTTTTTTACAATGCCTGATCCGCTACGCGGAAGGGTCAGGGGATGCTTTACCTGCTACAATGCCTGATCCGCTACGCGGAAGGGACCAGGGGATGCTTTACCTGCTACAATGCCTGATCCGCTACGCCGAAGGGTCAGGGGATGATTTGGCTGCTACTTAACAGCCTCCGGTAAAATCGCAAATCGCAAATCGCAAATCGCAAATCTTCATTGCCTGTTGCCTGATTTCCCCCATCTTTGCATTTATGACTGATCCCAGGCAGGTATATGAGCTCGAACACGAGAAACCGGGGAAACTGATGTGGAAATACTTCCTCCCCGCCTTTGCCAGTATGATGGCAAACGCGCTCTACAACGTAGTTGACCGTATCTATATCGGCCAGGGAGTTGACGCACTTGCACTCTCAGGACTGACAGTGGTATTCCCGCTGATGATAATCATCATGGCCTTCGGTATGCTTGTAGGAATGGGCTCTGCAGTGCGTATCTCACTCAGCCTTGGCGAGAAGGACTTCGACCGTGCTAACCGTATCCTGGGTAATGCATTCTTCCTCGCGCTCGTTCTGGGCCTGGTGCTGATGGGAGCAGGTTTCCTGGTACGCGACAGGGTATTGCAGATTTTTGGTGCTGGACCTGAGACAATCCAATATGCCTCAGATTATTTCACCATCATCCTCCTCGGAACACCAATGGCAACAGTGGGCTTTGCACTGAACAATGTCATCAGGGCGGAAGGGAATCCGCGGATAGCCATGTTTTCCATATTCATCAGCGCAGGACTGAACATCATCCTTGATCCTATATTCATCTTCGGGCTGGATATGGGTGTAAAAGGGGCTGCCATTGCCACTGTCATCTCGCACTGCGTACTGGCTGTTTGGGTATTGATGCATTTCCGCAGCAAAAGGAGCGTGACCCGGCTTAATGCCGCCACCTTCAGACCAAACTTTTATATCATCAAACATATTATCTCCATCGGGTTCGCACCCTTCGCCATGAACATAGCATCGAGCATTGTCTGGGGAGTGATGAACTCGAAGTTCATTAAGTATGGTGGTGATATCTCTGTCGCAGCCCTTGGGATAGTCAACAGCGCTACGATGATGCTGGTGATCTCAATAATCTCAATCAACATGGCTGTGCAGCCGATTGTCGGATTCAACTACGGTGCCGGCCTGTTATGCCGGGTTAAGGAGACGATGATGAAGGCAATCAGGTATGCCACACTGATTGCCACCGGGGGATGGCTGTTATGCATGCTGACTCCCGGGATAATAGTCAGCGTCTTCAATACAGACAGCCAGGAACTGCGTGAGGCCGGCACACTGGGGCTTCGCATCTATTGTGCCGTCTTGCCCGTTGTCGGATTCCAGATCATCGCCTCCAACTATTTCCAGGCAATAGGCAAGGCTAAACTGGCAACATTCCTCTCATTATTAAGGCAGATAATCGTCCTTCTTCCGTTGATATTCATCCTTCCGAGGTTCTGGGGCACAACCGGTGTCTGGATAGCCAACCCCATCTCAGACTTCATAGCGGCAGTGATCTCATTCATCTTCTTCCGCCGCGAGATCGCAAAGCTTAACTGTGACACGCCCGTTCCCGGGCGAAGAAGCCCGGAGATTGAACCTCCGGCTTAAAACTATTGGTTCTCCGCCAGCCTCTTTTTCCTCAGTACAGCCAGGAACAATGCGAACACCGCAGATGCAAACACAATGCCTGCTGTCAATGACACTTTCATCGGCAATGCCAGTCCGCCACCCGTGTTCGGGGCTGCAAGCAGATATGTGATACAGACTGCCGTAAGAAACAGTGCCGGGAGTGACATCATCAGATGGTTCTTGCCCCTGAGACCCAGATACATTGCGATTGTCCAGCATGTGATGGCCGCCAGAGCCTGGTTTGAGATACCCACGAACTTCCAGATACGGGCAAACTCATCCTTCATGACGAAGGTCAGAACAAAGGCAAGAGCAAACACAGGCACAACTATCAGCAACCGTGATGAAATCTTTTTCTGAGGAATCTTCAGCATATCGGCAATTGTCAGCCTGGCGCTCCTGAAGGCGGTGTCGCCGGAGGTCACCGGGCATGCCACAACTCCTATAACTGCTATGATTGCGCCAGTCTTGCCAAGCCATGACCTGCAGATTTCATTCACCAGCCAGGCCGGATCGGGCGTGACGTCCGGGTTGTCAGCCAACGGGTGTGTAAAGGCATAATTCAGCCCGTGAACGTCACCCATATAATTCATGGCCGCAGTGGCCCATATCATTGCTACAATGCCTTCAGCAACCATCGCTCCGTAGAATATATGTCTTCCCTGTTTTTCGGACTTGAGGCATCGGGCCATAAGTGGCGACTGCGTTGCATGAAATCCGGAAATGGCTCCGCATGACACCACTATGAACAGGAAGGGGAAGATGGTATTGGTTGCGGCATCAGGCTGGAAATTGGTAAGACTGGCCGGGGTAAGCTCCATCAGGGTGATGTTGCCACCGGCCCAGTTGACTATCAGCCCTCCGAAGACACCGATAGCCATGAATAACAGCGCTGCCCCGAAGAAGGGGTAGAGCAGCCCGATAATCTTGTCTATGGGCAGCAGTGTGGCAAGTATATAATACAGGAAAATCAACCCCAGCCAGAACGGGAGACTGAAGCCAGACATTGCAAAAAGAAGCTTAGCCGGCCCGCTCACGAAGGCCACCCCGACAAAAATCAGGAGGAACAGGGTGAAAACGCGAAGGAACATTCTCATTGGCTTCCCAAGATAAGTACCCACCAGCTCGGGCAGGCTTGCACCGTCGTGTCGTAGTGAGAGCATACCCCCGAAATAATCATGTGTTGCTCCAATAAAAATGCAACCCAGCACTATCCAGAGATAAACGACAGGGCCGTACATTGCACCCAGTATCGCACCGAAGATCGGCCCCAGGCCGGCAATGTTGAGGAACTGGATCATGAAGACCCGCCATCCCTTCATCGGGATATAATCGATACCGTCATTTTTTGTGAAGGCGGGAGTGACCCGCACAGGGTCAGTCCCGAAGAATCTTTCGGCCACTCTTCCATAGACAAGATATCCCAGGATAAGCAACGTGACCGACACTGCCAGGGTTATCATCCGTTCCTGATTAAGTAATCTGCTAAAATAACTGAAAATGCAGTACGGTGTCACAACTTCGGGGTCAATTAAAAAAGGGTCAAATTTGTATATATTTGCACCTGAATTCAACCTCCCCGCGGCTGATGGACAACATACGCAACTTTTGCATAATAGCGCACATAGACCATGGCAAGAGCACTCTTGCCGACAGGCTTCTTGAGATGACCAGGACCGTTGAGGCGCGGGAGTTTCAGGACCAGGTACTTGATAATATGGATCTCGAGCGTGAGCGGGGGATCACCATAAAGAGCCACGCTATCCAGATGTCTTATATGCATGAGGGGAGGAATTATTATCTCAACCTGATTGACACCCCGGGGCATGTCGATTTTTCCTATGAGGTGTCGCGCTCCATTGCTGCCTGCGAGGGAGCGTTGCTGGTGATTGACGCCACCCAGGGGATACAGGCTCAGACAATATCCAACCTTTACATGGCCATTGAACACGGGCTGGAGATCATCCCTGTGATGAACAAGATGGATTCGCCCAGCGCCATGCCCGAGGATGTTAAGGATCAGATTGTTGACCTCATCGGCTGCAAGCGCGAAGAGATAATAGAGGCCAGTGCCCGCACCGGTATGGGCATTGAGCGGATCATGTCAGAGATCATCACGAAGATACCTGCTCCCAAGGGTGACCCGGATGCACCACTCCAGGCTCTCATATTCGACTCTGTTTTCAATTCCTTCAGGGGGATCATAGCCTACTTCAAGATAGCCAACGGCACCATCCGGACCCATGAACTGGTCAAGTTTGTCAACACCGGCAGTGAGTATGATGCCGATGAGATAGGTGTTCTTAAACTCAAGCGCGAGCCGCGCGATGTGCTGAGAGCAGGCGATGTGGGATACATCATCTCAGGTATCAAGGTCTCGGCCGAGGTGAAGGTGGGTGACACCATAACGCATGTAGCAAGGCCCTGTGACAAGGCTATCTCAGGCTTCGCCGACGTGAAGCCGATGGTCTTTGCCGGTATTTACCCTGTTGATGCAGATGATTATGAGGACCTTCGGGCATCAATTGAAAAGCTGCAGCTAAACGACGCATCTCTCACCTTTGTGCCTGAGTCATCTGCTGCCCTGGGTTTTGGCTTCAGGTGCGGCTTCCTCGGGCTTCTGCATATGGAGATAATACAGGAACGTCTCGACCGTGAGTTCGACATGGATGTAATAACCACCGTACCGAACGTCTCATTTCGTGTGCTGACAACAAAGGGCGATATCATTGACGTCCACAACCCCTCAGGCATGCCTCCTGCAACAACCATTGACGAGATAGAGGAACCCTACATTCATGCCCAGGTAATATCGAAGTCGGAGTATCTTGGCTCCATCCTCAAGCTCTGCATTGAAAAGCGCGGGACGATGAAGAACCAGGTTTACCTCACCAGTGACAGGGTGGAAGTGACCTTTGACATGCCACTGTCAGAGATCGTGTTTGACTTCTATGACAAACTGAAGAGTATTTCGAAAGGTTATGCCTCGTTTGACTATCACATCACCGGTTACAAGAAGGCTGACCTGGTGAGGCTTGATATACTTCTGAACGGCGAGATGGTTGACGCCCTCTCAACGCTTATCTACAGAGGCCATGCCTATGACTTCGGCCGCAGAATGTGCGAAAAGCTGCGAGAGCTGATACCGAGACAGCAGTTTGATATAGCCATACAAGCAGCAATAGGTGCAAAGATCATTGCCCGCGAAACAGTAAAGGCTGTCCGCAAGGATGTAACCGCAAAATGCTACGGTGGTGACATAACCAGGAAGCGGAAATTGCTTGAGAAGCAGAAGAAAGGTAAGAAGAGGATGCGCCAGATAGGCAACGTGGAGGTGCCGCAGCAGGCATTTCTTGCAGTACTCAAGCTTGACTGACAAAAAAACATAAAGGGGGTATTGGAAATAAAGAAATTATACTAACTTAGCGCATCGTTGGGCTTAGAAAAGAAAATATTAAGCTAGTCGAAAGACCCTGAAACTAACCTAGACTCATACCCCGTTCGGATTATCCGGGCGGGGTATTAACTTCTCCGGTACCCTACCCGCTGCATAAAAGGTTTATACCAGCTCAGCATAGCAGCTTGTAGCCCTTACCGTGGATATTCAGGATCTCCACGGTTTCATCCCTGCTCAGGTACTTGCGTAGTTTGGTGATGTAAACATCCATGCTCCGGGCATTGAAGTAGTTGTCATCAATCCAGATAGATTTAAGTGCAAAATTACGCTCAAGCACTTCATTCCGGTGGCGGCAGAGCAGCTCCAGGAGCTCAGACTCCTTGGTAGTGAGTTTTTGCGACTGATCATTGTAGGTCAGCAGCTGTTTCGTCACGTCAAAGTAGAATCTTCCGATTGTGTAAGATGTTGCCGGCGGATCGGCCCGTTTCCCTGAGGCACGCCTCAATATGGCCTCAATCCGGTACAGCAGCTCTTCCATTGAAAACGGTTTGGTCAGGTAGTCGTCAGCCCCTGACTTGAATCCTTCAATCACATCTTCCTTGAGATTCTTTGCTGTAAGGAAGATGATGGGAATATGAGGATCAAGCGCCCTTATCTCTTTCGCAAGTGTGAAGCCGTCAAGCTCGGGCATCATGACGTCAAGAAGGCAGAGTTGAAATTTGTCTTTTCTGTAGACATGCATAGCCTGTGCACCGTCAGTGACAAGTGTTGTATCGTACTCTCTTGCAATAAGGTAATTCTTCAGCAGTTGCCCGAGATTGGGATCGTCCTCTGCCAGTAAGATGCAGATTTTCTTCATTTTGGCTGTTCTTTTGGAAGGTGAATGATTATCCGGGTTCCTTTTGCGATCTGGCTCTCCACTTTAATGGTGCCGTAATGCTCTTCTACAATTTTCTTCACATAGCTGAGTCCAAGGCCGAATCCTTTGATATTGTGTGTATTTCCCGCGGGAACGCGGTAAAACTTTTCAAAGATATGTTTCAGGTGCTCGCGCGGAATGCCGATTCCGTTGTCTGATACTGTGATGACGATACCCCTGTGCCATGCTGCGGTAGTCAGGGTAATCTCAGGTGTACCAGGACTGTATTTGAGTGCATTGTCAATGAGGTTGAGCATTACGTTGAAGAAGTTGGCTTCATCAATTGTCACTATCGGGTCGGAAGCATCGAGGAATGTTGAGATGGTTCCACCGCGCCCGTTTACCTGCAGTTTGAAGGTATCAACCGATCTTATTATGATCGCATGCAGGTCAGCCGGCTGCTTGTTAAGCTCAAGACTGGCTTTCTCAAAGATGGCAGTGTGGAGCACCCTCTCAACCAGCACCTTAAGCCTGTTACTCTCCTCCCTGATGACAGAGGCAAGACTGCCGGTATTGCGTGAGCTCTCGGGGATGGAGGGGTCAGCAAGCATCTGCGATGCCAGTGATATGGTTGCTATCGGTGTTTTAAGCTCATGCGTCATGTTGTTGATGAAGTCGCTTCGTATCTCTGACAGCCTCTTCTGACGGAAGATGACAATAAATGTTCCTGTGGCAAGCAGTGTCAGCAGCAGGACTATCAGCATGGATGCGCTGGCCATGAATGCGATCTGGCGGAACTTGTACTCTTCTTCCTCGGGAAAATATATCGAAAGGATATTGTTTCCCGGTACCGGGTCATTAGGGAATAGCTGGCGGAGATACTTGTTGGCACCGCTGCTTTCCGTATAGTCAGGTGTTCTGTAGATTATGTCGCCGTAGGCGCCGCGCACCGAACATTTATATTCAAGATGGATACCCACAGCGTCAAGTGATTTCCTTATCAGGCTGTTCAGTTCATCTGCCGTGAACCGTTCACGCAGGGGAGGCGTCTCATGAAGTATCCTGCTTACGATGTTTTCAATGGAGATGATCTTGCTGGTCATTCTGCTGGTGGCTCCGGCAGAGAGTATCTGTTCATCAGGTTCGGCACTTTCAAAGTATGATTCAACACCGAGGCTGTCGGAATCAAGCAGGTAAGTATAGCCGGCCCTGCTTATTATTACTGACCTTACACCGGGATCGAAGCCGTATTTCTCGAGAAGCTTTTCCTCGGCTGATTTCTGCTCTGACAGACCTGATGGTTCGCCGTTATCCTGTGGCAGCGGCTCAGGACTGATACCGCTCATTATGCGTTTATAGGTTTCAGCTTTCTCCAGCTCTGATACCACCTCTTTCAGGGCTTCATTCACACCAAACCGGAACTCCTGGTCCTCGGCGCTCACTACATTGTTGATCCAACTGACCTGTATTATTACCAGGGCAGATATGGCCAGGAAAAAGAATATAGCCAGGAGAACTATATATGAGCGCTTCATATCTTAACAAAAATAATCTGTTAAAACCTTAATACATAGACTTAACGTTCTTTAACAGGTTCAGAGGCAATGTAAAAAATACAAATTATTAAAAAAATGTTAAAAATCAATATATTAACATATCATTAAGAACAGGGTATGAATTTTTATCTGATATTTGCATCAGTTATGGCACGATAATTGTAATAATATAGATGGAGTTTTTTTCATAGGTTAGGTTAGTTTTAGGGTTAACACTGAAGAGGAGGCGAGAAATTGTCTCCTCTTTCTCTTTTTACTGTATCAGGAGTGACAGGTGCCTGTCAGGGATATCACGGCTCTCAAAAATGAATACTGCTGTGATTTCGGGAATGATCCTTAGTGATGCGGCCAGGTCGTCAGCCTCTTTCCTGTCATGAACACCGCCCGGCACTAGTAAATAATCGATGTTTTTCATTTTGCGCAGCAGGACACTTCCCCCGCTGCGGTTTGATATGAGGGAAAATGCACTGTTTTCAGGTGTGAAACGTGAAAAGTGTTGTGTTCCTGCCGGGGTGGTAATGATAACATCTTCATTGCTTCTTCTCAGGTCAGTGCCAAGATGCCTGTTTATCATGACTGAGAGGCGGTAATCGGGTTCAGCGGAGACAACCCCCAGAAAACAGAATGGCTGTGGTTCACCTGTTCCGATAGTATGCCTGGTGATCTTCTTTTCCCTGTTCATCCTTTTAACAGCCGCAGTTTGATAAGGGCAGCCATCGATGCATCCTGTTCAGCCTCTTTTTTCGTGGATCCTTCACCCTGCGAGATCACCTCATTACTGATCTCAAGTGTCACATTGAAGATGGGATGACCATTGCTGCCTGCTTGCTTCTCATGTGAGGTGAAGTTAAGCTTTTGTTTGTTCTTCTGGCTATATTCAAGGATCAGGCTTTTATAATCTGTTTCTGCCGTCAGCACGGCATTGAGATTGAGGTGTTTTTTCAATCCCTGCTCGATGAAGAATTTCCGTGCGCAGTTATAGCCTCTGTTGATGAAGAGCGCACCGACAAGGGCCTCCACCGTGTTGCCGTAGAGATTACGCGGTGAGTCTGATGGCGCCAGATTGGAGACAATCAGCATGTCAAGTCCCATTGAGAGGCCAAGCTGGTTGAGTGTCTCGCGGTTGACGATGCGTGCCCGGGTCTTTGTCAGGAATCCTTCGGATGCCTCCGGGTAGAGGTGAAAGAGATAATCAGAAAGAATGCTGTCAATAATTGCATCACCCAGGTATTCAAGCCGTTCATTGTTGATTCTTATCCCGTCAGGGAGGGTATAGGTTGCCGAACGGTGTATGAAGGCCATTTCATACAACCTGAGATTACACGGGCGGAACCCGAGAAGGGTTTTCAGCTCCGACCGGAACTTTTCACGGTCGTGAATGAGTGTTTTGTTTTCTTTCCTGTTAAGCAGGAACACTATTCCTTGAATTTCCGGATCAGAATAGATGCGTTGTGTCCCCCGAAGCCGAAGTTATTGCTGAGAGCCACATTCACGGTTCTCTGCTGGGCCTTGTTTAGGGTGAGGTTCAGGTTCTGGTCTATTGCAGGATCAGGATTCCTGAAGTTGATTGTTGGCGGAATGATGTCATGGACAACAGCCATTGTTGTTGCTATGGCTTCCACAGCCCCGGCAGCACCAAGGAGGTGGCCGGTCATCGATTTTGTTGCACTGATGTTCAGCTTGTAAGCATGGTCACCGAAGAGAGCAAGGATGGCTTTTATCTCTGCGATGTCACCAAGCGGGGTGGCAGTGCCATGCACATTGATATAGTCGACGTCGGAGGGCTGCAGGCCGGCTTCATTGATAGCCTGTTTCATCACGTTGATGGCTCCCATGCCATCAGGATGAGGAGCAGTAATATGATAGGCATCAGCTGTCAGGCCTGAACCGATCACCTCTGCATAGATGCGTGCTCCCCTGGCTTTGGCATGACCGAGCTCCTCGAGTATGAGAGCGCCGGCGCCCTCACCGATCACGAAACCGTCACGGGTCACATCAAACGGGCGGGAGGCGGTGGCATATTCTTCATTGTTGGTGGACATGGCCTGCATAGCGTTGAATCCGCCTATGCCGGGCGGGTTTACAGAGGCTTCTGACCCTCCTGCAATAAAGAGGTCAGCCTTGCCGAGAAGAATGTAGTAGTAAGCGTCAATTAATGCATTCGTTGAAGAGGCGCATGCCGAGACTGTAGCGAAGTTAGGCCCGCGAAAACCATACTTTATTGAGAGCATCCCTGCGGCAATATCACTGATCATCCTCGGAATGAAAAAAGGGCTGAAACGGGGAGTACCATCCCCTGTAACAAACCCTTTTACTTCTTCCAGAAAGGTCTCTATTCCACCTATGCCTGAGGCCCAGATGATGCCGGAACGGTCCTTGTCTGTTGCCTCCGGATCAAGACCTGCATCTTTTACCGCTTCATCAGCTGCAACATGTGCATACTGGGTGTAACGGTCCATCTTGCGCGATTCCTTACGGTCAAAATACCGTGACGGATCATAATCCTTGAGCTCGCAGGCAAACTTTGTTTTGAACTTGGAGGTATCAAAACGAGTGATAAGGGCAGCGCCACTCACACCCTCCACAAGACCTTTCCAGTAATCCTGCAGATTGTTGCCGATGGGGGTCAGTGCCCCCATCCCGGTAACTACTACACGCCTCATTCAGGGGTTATCAGAGATAACTACTTGGCGTTTTCTTCAATATACTTAATGGCTTCGCCTACTGTGCTGATGCTTTCTGCCTGATCATCAGGAATTCCGATGTTGAACTCCTTTTCAAATTCCATGATCAGCTCGACTGTGTCAAGAGAATCTGCACCAAGGTCATTTGTGAAATGTGCTTCGGGAGTAACCTCTGCTTCATCAACGCCAAGCTTCTCAACGATGATCTTCTTTACTCTTGTGGAAATGTCAGACATACTAAATCAATTTTACGTTAATACTGATTTTAAAACTCTGCAAAGAAATATATTTGTACCATATAATTCAAGAGATTTGCCGGAAATTTACATCTCTGCAAGCGCAAGGTACAAATATTCAGTATTTTAAGACTCAAAATGGGGCTTCGGCTGTCCGAAATGAAAAACAGACTAAGTAGCAGAATATGAAGAATATAGCAATATTAGCCTCAGGTACCGGAACTAATACTGAAAACATCATCAGATACTTTTCGAACGGGAAAAAAGCAAAAGTGACCCTCGTTTTGTCGAATAAGCCTCAGGCTATGGTATTGAAAAGGGCAGCGACACTGGGTGTGGATGCATTTTTTTTCGACCGGTCTCAATTTTATATGACCGGAGAGGTGCTTATGATGCTGCGCAGGAGGGAGACACATATGGTGGTACTGGCAGGGTTTCTGTGGCTGGTTCCGGGTGATATAATTGAAGCATACAGGGGACGTATTGTCAACATTCATCCTGCCCTTCTGCCAGGTTTCGGGGGGAAGGGGATGTATGGAGACAAAGTTCACCGTGCAGTCCTCGATGCCGGATGCACCGAGAGCGGTATCACCATCCATTATGTCAATGAACACTATGATTCAGGTGACATAATTTTCCAGGCCCGCTGCCCTGTCCTTCCGGGAGACGATGTCAAAACCCTTGCATCAAGGGTACATGCGCTGGAGTATGAGCATTATCCCAGAGTTATAGAGAAGGTACTGGTTGCTATGGAGTAAGCAATATCAGTTGGCAGTCAGCAGTACCAGTCGGCAGTAGTAAATCGCAAATCGCACATCGCAAATTCTCAGTACTTTATGGTGGCCAGCAAGTTGATATACCCCTCGGCCACCTGGTTGAACTCCACCAGTGCTTCCGGAGCAACGGGGTTGACTGGCGGTGCCTCCACCTTCAGCGGATCAATCGGCGATCCGTTACGGTAGAACCTGAAATCGAGATGAGGCCCTGTGGAGAGGCCGGAGCTTCCCACATACCCTATTACCTGTCCCTGCTTTACATATACTCCCGGGGAAATGCCCGGACCGAACCGTGAGAGATGCATGTACGCCGTTGAATAGACACTATTGTGGGTTATCCGTACAATCCTTCCTGACCCGTTTTCATATGCTGTGCTCGTCACCCTCCCGTCACCAATGGCAAGCACGGGAGTACCCAGCGGGGCAGCGTAATCTACTCCGTGATGCGCCCTGACAATCTTCAGAATAGGATGCATCCTTCCGCCGGAGAAGCGGGAGCTGATTCGCGAATACCTCAGCGGCGCCTTGAGAAACGCTTTCCGCAGGCTGGCACCGGTGGTGTCAAAGAATGACATGGTGCTGTCCTGGATATAAGGAATGGCGTAGATTGTACTCCCGGCATGCTCAAATTCCGCGGCATGGACACGCCTGATACCGACTGACTCGTCACCGATGAAATCCTCCTCGTAAATCACCTTGAACCGGTCACCCTTTTGCAGGCCGAAAAAGTCGATGGTCCATGCATATATCTCTGACAGTTCAGCTGAGAGGTTGGGATTGAGATTGTTCTCCTGGGCAGCCTCCCACAGTGAGGTGGTTATTGTGCCTGAAGAGTATCGCAGATGTCGTTTTATTTCTGCATCATGCCTGTAGATAGCCAGGGTGTCCTTGAATGAGAAGACATAAGCCACCCTCGGATCATGCTGATAGATAATATATTCGGGTTTACTAAGTGTGTCCTTTGTTGTAAGTACAGAATAAGGACTGCCGGTCCGCACCCTGCGCGGGTCAAAAGTCTCCCTGTTGTCACTTAGCAGTTTTTCAATGTCATTCCAGTCAATGCCCTGGGCTGCCAGTATAGACGAAATGAACTGGTTCCTTTTGACCTTTTCGGTTTTAATATTATAGGAGTCAACGGGTATCCCGAACAGGGTATTCCGGCCAGAATCCGTTACAGTGGAATCGGTGGGCAAACCGGAAGCAGACACAGTGTCTGAGGTTGTTTCAGTGGTGACCGGCCGGGGCGCTTTTACCGGAGGTGTATTTCCAGCAGCTCCGCTGCGAACGCACGAAACCGGTGTCAGCATTGCGGCAGCAACCAGAGCCGCGGGAATGAACCTGAACCTCATACAACTATATTTACAATACGGTTGGGTACTACAATAACTTTTGGCGTTGCCGTACCAATCCATTTCTGAGTCCTTTCATCGGCCAGCACGATTCGTTTCACCTCCTCACCCGGAAGGTTGACAGGCAGTTCTATCTTAAACCTCATTTTCCCGTTGAATGATACCGGGCATTCAAACACTTCTTCTTTAAGGTATTTCTCTTCGGCCACGGGCCATGGCTCATAGGTTATTGATCCTTTATTTCCGGTGACCTGCCACAGCTCTTCAGCAAGGTGCGGCGCAAAGGGGGCAAGGAGTCTGATAAAGATGGAAGCCGATGTGCGGGTGATCTTCTCCTTTTTCAGTGCGGCGTTCATGAAGATCATCATTGCCGAAATGGCTGTGTTGAACCTGAGGTCTTCGATGTCTTCAGTCACCTTTTTAATTGTTTTATGCAGGGTTTTAAGAACCTCCGGGTCTTCATCACCATCAGTGATGTTTTCCGTGTTGGCTATCAGGCGGTAAGTCCTTGACAGGAAGTTATGCGGGCCTCTGATCCCCTTCTCATCCCACGGCTTTGTTGCCTCCAGCGGGCCGAGGAACATCTCGAACAGCCGAAGGGTGTCTGCACCGTAGTTCCTGACCACGTCGTCAGGATTGATAACATTCTTGAGGCTCTTTGACATCTTGGCGACTATCTGCCTCACCTCTTCACCGCTTTCCGTAATGTAGTACTTGCCATCTTTCTCTGTGATCAGGTCTGATGATACCTTGGCACCGGTAGCTGTTTCGTAGGCAAATGCGAGTATCATTCCCTGGTTGAAGAGCTTCATGAAAGGCTCATCGGTTGAAACCACCCCGATGTCAAAAAGCACCTTGTGCCAGAAGCGGGCGTAAAGCAGGTGCAGCACGGCATGCTCGGCGCCTCCTATATACAGGTCGACCGGCATCCAGTACTTCTCTTTCACTGGGTCAAAAATCGCGTTGTCATTGTGCGGATCAATAAATCTCAGGTAATACCAGCATGACCCGGCCCACTGTGGCATTGTATTGGTTTCGCGCTTGCCGCGACGACCGTCTTTGTCAGTGACCCACAGCCAGTCAGTGGCGTTGGAGAGAGGTGATTCACCGCTTTCGCCCGGTTCGTAGACCTCGAGCTCCGGGAGGGTGAGGGGCAGATCCTTCTCATCGAGCAGGCTGATTGTTCCGTCTTCCCAGTGGATAACGGGGAAGGGCTCACCCCAGTAGCGTTGCCGGCTGAAAAGCCAGTCGCGTAACTTGTAATTGACGCGGCGGATGCCGAGGTTCCTGCTCTCGAGCCATTCCGTGATGGTGGCAATCCCATCTTCGACATTCAGTCCGTCAAGGCTGATATTCAGTTCATTATTTGATGAATTGATATAACGGCCGTCACCGCTCCAGCATTCGTTGCCGGCGATGATCCTTTCCCGCTGTTCCTGGTCAGTCACGGCCGGGTTAAGGATGCATTTTATCTCTATCCCGAATTTCTTTGCAAATTCAAAGTCGCGCTCATCGTGGGCCGGTACTGCCATGATGGCACCGGTTCCGTAACCCATCAGGACATAGTCTGCCACCCACACCGGTATTTTCTTGTTGTTGACAGGGTTGATGGCGTATGTTCCGGTGAAGACACCGGTCTTGTCCTTGGCCAGGTCAGTGCGGTCAAGATCTGACTTCAGGGAAGCAGCAGCCACATAATCCTTTACGCGCTGTTCCATCTCCGGGCTTGTGATCTTTTCAACAAACGGGTGCTCAGGTGAAAGCACCATATAGGTTGCTCCGAAGAGGGTGTCAGGACGTGTGGTATAGACTGTTATCCGTTCTTTTGTACCGTCGATTTTGAAATCTACCTCTGCGCCGGTTGAGCGGCCAATCCAGTTACGTTGCATCTCCTTGATCCCCTCCGGCCAGTCGAGTTTTTCGAGTCCGCTGAGCAGTCTCTCGGCATAGTAGGGGATACGGAGCATCCATTGCTTGAGGTTTCTTCGTACTACCCTGTTACCGCACTTCTCATGTGAGCCGTCTGTCAGCACCTCCTCATTGGCGCAGACTATTCGGCATGAAGGGCAGTACCATATCTGGGCATCATCATAGTATGCGAGCCTCCTGGAGTCGATATATTTCTTTCGTGCTTCATCACCTGCCTTGAGGACGTCAAGTGGAACAGGCAACTCGTTTATGTCGCGTCCGCGGTTGGTATTGTGATCATACCAGGTGTTGTACAGCTTGATGAAGATCCACTGTGTCCACTTGAAATATTTCGGGTCAGTGGTATTTATCTCGCGGTCCCAGTCGTAGCTGAGACCAAGTTCCTTTATCTGGCGGCGGAAGGTGTCGCAGTTTTTGTTTGTGGTGATGGCCGGGTGGGTTCCGGTCTGGATGGCGTACTGTTCGGCCGGCAGGCCGAAGGCATCCCATCCCATGGGATGGAGTACGTTGAATCCCTTCATCCGTTTGTACCTCGCCACAATGTCAGTGGCGGTATAACCCTCGGGATGGCCCACGTGCAGACCGGCGCCGGAAGGGTAGGGGTACATGTCAAGGACATAAAATTTATTGGGGTTTGACAGATCATCAGAAGTTTTAAAGGTTTTATTCTTCTCCCAGTAATCCTGCCATTTCTTCTCTATTTCTGAATAATTGTAATCCTTCATGTATTGCTGATGGTTAGCGCTTATGGGTTGCGAAATTATGAAATCTTTGGCAAAAAACCCGTCCGGAATCGGGTGGGGTTAGCCGATTTGGCAGATTAAGTTTTGAAAATCGACTCCGGAGGTATACTTTTGCACTCTGAAGGGTCCCGTAGTTCAATGGATAGAATGACAGATTCCGGTTCTGTTGGTTGAGCGTTCGAGTCGCTCCGGGATCACGAGATGGCAGGCAATGATTACCCCCGGGGGGAATATTAGCCTGCCTTTTTATATCATACCATCCGTATTCTTAACGGCATACCGAATTTTAATCCTGCCTGTTCTCTCCCCTGTTGTTTATCCTTCCGGCAAGGAAGATGACTGTACCTGCAACTATAAGAATTACGCAAACTATCAGTGAATGATGAGGTTCAAAGCTGATCTGGTCCCATGACTTGAGCGAGGTTACACCGGTAATGGCAAGAACTGAAAGCAGGCCGAAAAGAATGCCGTTGACCAGTGCAAAGATCCCGAAGAATTCAAGCATGTCCTTCCATTTGAACGTCTTGTCTCTGTTTACCTTATCTGAAATTCTGCTGTGAGTACGGCCGTAAAAATAATAGATCAGCAGCCCGATATCAAGCCAGGCAAGGAACCTCAGCCATGTGAGAACAGGGAGGCTGTACATGAGGTAAAAACTGAACAGGACACCCAGGGGAGAAATAACCCGGACCAGCGGTACCCTGAAGGAACGTTTGATGGACGGGTTTGTCTTTCTCAGTATAAGGACACTGCCGGAAACGATGGCAAATGCGAACAGCGTTCCTATATTGGCAAGCTCCGCGGCTGTGCCGATAGGTATCAGAAGGGCTACAAGACCCACTGCAATACCCGTGATAATTGTAGTACGGTACGGCGTTCTGAAACGGGGATGCACCTTCGAGATATTCTCAGGGAACAGGCGGTCACGAGACATGGCAAAGAAGACCCTGGGCTGCCCCATCATCATTACCAGCAGGACGCTTGTTATTCCCATGACTGCACCCACGGATATTATCCCTGACGCCCAGTCCTGGTGAATGACATTAAGTGCGAAGGCAATAGGAGCAGCCAGGAATGATTGGTTGTCAGCGTAGTCCATAACCGGGATAATTCCCGTAAGAACAAGAGCCACAATTATATAGAGAGTGGAACATACCACCAGTGACACTATAATGCCAATGGGCAGATCACGCTGCGGATTTTTGGTTTCCTCCGCTGTTGTTGACACAGCATCAAATCCTATGTAAGCAAAGAATACAATGGCAGCCCCTGTCATAACCCCGGTCCAGCCGTATGGCATGAAAGGATTCCAGTTTTCAGGTCTGATAAAGAATAGCCCCAGTACAATAAAAAACAGGATTACAGCAAGCTTGACAATGACAATTACATTGTTGAATTTCGCACTTTCCTTTATTCCGATTACCAGCAGGGTTGTGATGATGGCCACAATAAAAAGCGCCGGCAGGTTGAAAGGAGGGGTGCACATCCAGACAGGAATGATAATGCCGATTCCGGCAAGAAGGTTTACGAGGTAACCTGACCAGCCTATTGCCACCGTTATTGAGCATACGGCATATTCAAGGATAAGGTCCCATCCGATTATCCATGCCAGAAGTTCTCCTATTGTTGCATAGGCATATGTATATGCGCTTCCGCTGACGGGAATAATTGAGGCAAATTCGGCGTAGCATAATGCGGCAAAGACACAGGCGATTGCCGACACACCGAATGAGAGGGTCACTGCAGGTCCGGCATGAAGCGCAGCGCCGACACCGGTAAGGACGAAGATGCCGGTACCGATAATTGCGCCTATCCCCAGGAGTATCAGGTCAAATGATCCCAGGGCCCTTTTAAGTTTATGGTCGCCCTCTTCGGTCTGGGCAATCAATTCTTCAACTGACTTTTTTGCAAAAAAATTGTTTGCCATATTCTAATTGGATTCAGTCATTCAGTTTACTGTGCTGCCGGCCGTAGAGGAAGTAGATCAGCAGGCCGATTATGGTCCATACCCCCAGTCTGACCCAGGTGGAGGCAGGGAGCGATGTCATAAGGTAAAGGCATCCTGCTGCACCCGCAGTACCTACAAAATATACAATGGGTGTCCTGAACGGACGATTCATGTCAGGCCTTCTGACCCTTAGGATCATTATGCTGATGCAAACCATTGCAAATGCCAGCAGGGTACCTATTGAAACCAGTTCGCCGATGAGGTCAATGGGGAAAAGACCCGAGATCACTGCAATTACTGATCCGACTATGATGGTTGTTATGTGCGGTGTTCTGTATTTTCTGTGTACCCTTCCAAGTACGGGAGGAAGAAGCCCGTCATTTGACATGGAGTAAAGAATCCTTGGCATGCCGGTAATAAGTACAAGGATCACCGAGCTCATCCCGGCGATAGCACCGATTTTGATTATTGGCCTGAGCCAGAACAGGCCCCGGCCTGCTGAATCTATACCGACAGCGATGGGATCAGGAACATTCAGAAGCGTGTAATTCACCATTCCGGTAAGTACCAATGATACGGCAATGTACAGGATTGTCACTATAATAAGAGACCCGAGAATTCCCTTCGCCATGTCACGCTGCGGGTTCTTTGCCTCCTGGGCTACCGTGGAAACAGCATCAAAACCGACAAAGGCAAGAAAAATTATCCCGGCAGCCCTGAAGATGCCGCTCCATCCGAACTCGCCGGTAACACCTGTATTTTCGGGGATGAAGGGATGGTAATTGTCCGGATTTATATGAGACAGTCCGAACCCGATGAAAAGGAGAATGACTGCAATTTTTACAATGACAATGATATTATTGAATCTGACCGATTCCCTGATCCCGAAGACAAGCACAGTTGTTATTAGAGCCACAATAAATACGGAGGGAAGGTTTATGATGGCTCCGGTAGTAATCCAGCCGTCATTGTAGTTAAGAGGTGCGTTGCTGAGTTCAGGTGGTATCACCACTCCCCAGTCTTTGAGAAAGCTGACTACATAACCTGACCATCCCACAGCAACCAGTGAAGCTCCGAAGATGTATTCGAGTACCAGATTCCAGCCGATAAACCATGCCAGTAATTCGCCGACAGTTGTGTATGCATAGGAGTAAGCGCTTCCGGAAATAGGGATCATGGAAGCAAACTCAGTATAACAGAGCGCCACGAACATGCAGACTACGGCAGAAATTAAAAATGAAATGCTGAGGGCAGGTCCGGCATATTGTGCGGCGGCCGTACCGGTAATTACAAAAATGCCTGTACCCACAATACAGCCAACCCCGATAAATATCAGGTTTGTTGCTGACAAAGCGCGTTTCAATCCATGCTCGGAATCTGACGCTGCTGCCATCATCTGCTGAAGTGATTTGGTCCTGAAGAGTTTATTTGCCATTCCTGAAATAAGAATTGTCCATCACACTAATGTTTGCCCTGGTTGATGACCGGCCGCCGGCAATTAAATATCGTGAATAATAGACCGGGCATGTACTGATACAAACGGAGGTTAAATTTATTGAAATATTCCGTTGACTGCTATTGCAGATCACCATGTTGTACAGTTGTTTTGAAAAAAAAGCTGCCATGGGGTGTGACAGCTCTTTATTCTTTCAGTCCGGATCAGCTCTGATTTCTGCCGGAGAAGGCCGGTTATTGCCCGAACGCAATCTGGTCAACATTCATACTGGCATACATAATCTTCAGTGCACTCGCACGTCTGAGAGCCTGTTTGACATCCGTGACCACACCCATACGGGCTTCCTTGTCGATCTTAAGTACCACAAGCATTTTTGTCTTGTCAGCCTCGTTGAGCTGTTCGCGTTCCTGGGCAATGAAATCCTGGATGTCAGCTATCTCCTTGTATGTGTCGTTGAGCTGGATTTTCGGTTCTGCACCATAGAGTGCCTGGAAGTTTTCAAGCGGTTCACCAATGAATATGAAGCTGGCAAGTGACTTCTTTTCCAGCACCTTCCCTTCAGTGGTTTCAGGCAGCCTGACGGTAACCATGACTTCAGTCTCGCGCATGGTTGTTATAGCCATAAAGAAGAACAGTATGATAAACACAATATCAGGCAGTGACGAAGTACTGATGGCTTTTACCTTTTTTTCACCTGTTTTCACAAATCTTGCCATAACTCTATTCTCCTATCCTTTTTGGTTCAGCTTCCGAGATTGGCACCTCATAGAAGTCATCAACAGCTCCCCTGCGGTCTTCGTCCAGTTTATCGTATGGCATTCCGAACTGTTGCCTTGAAAGATCATCACGGAGTTTTGCCCTTGCAGCGATCAGTTCATTCTGAACTGCAATGTAAACGCCGTACTTGGTTCCGATATCATTCTGCAATGAAATGACTGCTTTGGTCACCGGTACATTTCCGAAGTACGGGATATTGACCACATGTTTTTCAGGCATAGTGGGGGAGTCATTCGAATTAAGAATGAAATTATGGGCAATCTCCCTCAGCCTGTTGAAATCCGTCAGCTGGCCTTCTACAAGCAACATGTTGTCCTTGTTTACTTTTACCTCCAGGATATTACGGTCATTGATCTTATTTACATCCTGCGGAACGTTTGGGTCAGGAATAGCAGGGAGCTGACGCATAAGCCCCGTATCCGTGTCAAGCGTTGTAACGGCCAGGAAGAATATGAGAAGGAGAAATGCAACATCAGCCATTGAGCCTGCATTGATCTCCGGTACTGACCTTATTTTTCTTGCCATCTGAAAAGATTTTGCTCCGCCAGGGCGGAAATTCGCTTACTTTTTTAAATTCTTGGATATTACTGAATAAATAATGGACAAGAATGCAAGTCCCAGCAGAAAATATCCGACATACAGCCCGACATCCGTCAGGAATAAAGTGCGCGGATTGTTATCCTTTCCCTTGTAATGAGGAAGGTCAAGAACAGTATTGTCTGCAACAAGGGCAGCCAGTCCGATAAGCACAACGGCTAAACCTACCGTGATCAATGTCCCCTTCAAATTATTCCGGTTTACGAAAAAATTCCTGATGGAGAAAAATGCGGTAAGGAGAATAGTAATTCCAAGCAGAATATAGGCATAAATAATGAAAGAGTTGGTGACTTTGGGTTCCTCATACCTGGTCCCCTCCGTACCCGGAACTACACCGCCAAGGAAGAAAATTATGGCGAAAATCACTGTGAGCCCCATAAAGACCCACAGGACGATTGTTGACAAGCGTTTTACCTTTTCTGACATGGCAGGTTATTTTTGTATGTATCTGGCCAGCATATCCATGAGTGATATTGAGGAATCTTCCATCTGGTTGGAGATACTGTCGATTTTTGAGAGAATATAGTTATAGAAAACCTGCAGGATAATTGCAACAACAAGTCCGAACACTGTTGTAATAAGGGCCACCTTGATACCGCCGGCGACGATGGTTGCTGATACTGTCCCTGCCTGTTCGATGGCGTCAAATGCCTGGATCATCCCGATAACTGTACCGAGGAACCCGAGCATGGGAGCCAGTGCGATGAAGAGAGAAATCCATGACAGGTTCTTTTCAAGAAGCCCGGCCTGTACACCACCGTATGAAACGATTGCCTTTTCAGCCATTTCAGGACCTTCGTGAGCTCTGTCGAGACCCTGGTAGAAGATACTGGCTACAGGCCCCCTGGTATTACGGCAGATTTCTTTTGCAGCATCAATGCCTTCTTCCTTAAGCGACTTCTCCATCTTTGCAAGGAGCTTGTCAGTGTTGGTGGTGGCCAGATTAAGGTAAAGGATTCTTTCGATTGCTATTGCCAGACCGAAAATGAGACAGAGCAGGATAGATGACATGAACCCTGCGCCTCCTTCAATAAAAAGCCTTTTAATCTCCTTGTGAAGGACTGCTTCTCCCTGGGCGGGAGTCTGGGTGTCAAGCTGCTGGGTTGTGGCAGTTTGTGCCTGTTCGGTGGTTTGTTGTGTTGTTGCAGTCTGGTCGGTCTGTGCCTGTGATGTCTGTGCCGTGCCGATAAGCAACAGAGCTGCAAATGCCATAAATACAAGAACTCTTTTCATCATGTCAGATTATTAATAGAAATATTAGGACAAAAGTATAAAAAAAAGAAAAGCGAACAACGCGGAGGCATTATAATAAAAAATATAGGTTGATAATTGAAGGCCCGGCAGATGACGGGCTGAGGTTTGAAGGGGTTACCTGCCGTGAGCTCCTGCTTGACACCGATAACTGACAATACAGGTATGTGCCATAACGGGGATTACCTGTGGTGATCCCTTTTGGGGAACCTGCAACTGACAATACAGGCATGCGCAGGGCGCATGCACTTCTGCTTTCATCGCTCCCCCTCGTGAGCAAGCTCTCTCGGTGAAGTCCGGAAAAACAGAAGCCGTACTGCCTTGCAGCAGTACGGCCTGTATTGTCAGTTGCGGAGAAAGGGGGATTCGAACCCCCGATACCCTTTTGAGGTATACTCGCTTTCCAGGCGAGCCAGTTAAACCACTCCTGCATCTCTCCGAAAAACGGCGCAATTTACAAAATTTTTCTTCCCGGCAACAGGTTCAGATCATTTCGCCCCATGGCGGCCTGGAATGACTGCGGTTGGCCTCAGCTCATTTCGCCGCATAGCGGCCTGGCAAGAAGAGCTGACAATTTCTCTGCCGGCAGCCCGCTGCCAAGCAGTATCATCATTTTCGTCACCGCTGCTTCGATGGTGATGTCCCTCCCGCTGATTAAGCCGGCGCTTATCAGCCCTGCCGATGTCTCATAGAGCCCCATCTCCACACTGCCAGCCTGACACTGCGTCACATTCAGCACTATGCCTCCCCTGTTAATGAAGGACCTTAGCTCCCCGAGAAACCATCCGGCAGTGGGCGCGTTGCCAGTGCCATAAGTCTCCAGGACCAACCCACGCACCCCGGGAGTCTCAAGTACAGAATGAATAACCTCACGCATAATTCCTGGGAAGAGTCTTAAAACAGCCACCCCGGTTTCAAACCTCGGGGATACCACCAGCGGCCGGCGAACGGTAGGATATCTTATTATGTTCCTGTTGTAACGTATCTGCAGGCCCGCCTCTGCCAGAGGTGGCAGGTTGGGCGACACAAACGCGTTGAAATGCTCGGCACTGTATTTGATTGTCCTGTTGCCACGCAAGAGCTTGTTTTCGAAATAGATACATACCTCGGGCACCACCGGTAACCCGTCAACGCGTTCTGCTGCTATCTCGATTGACGTAATGAGGTTTTCCTTGCCATCGGTTCGCAGTACCCCGATAGGTAACTGGGCGCCGGTAAAGATCACCGGCTTTTCAAGTCCCTGCAGCATAAAGCTGAGAGCTGAGGCTGAATAGGCCATTGTATCTGTACCGTGCAACACCACGAAGCCGTCGAACCTTTCATAATTTTCTTCGATGGTTCGCGCAATACGAACCCAGGTATCAGGAACAACCTCTGATGAATCGATCACCGGATCGAAGGTGACGGTTTCGAGGCTGAACCCGAAACGGCGCAGCTCGGGTACCTGGTCGGATATGTGCCTGAAATCGATTGGCACCAGTGTACCTGATACGGGGTCGTTTACCATTCCTATGGTTCCCCCGGTATAAATAATCAGAACGGATCTGTTTTTTTCCATCATCTACAGGTTAAAAAGTCTCCTGGCATTTTCCGATGTTCCGGTAGCAACTTCCACAGGAGATAAGGCCAGCACCTCCGACAGTTTGTTTATTACCAATGTGAGCCAGGCAGCTTCGTTTCTTTTACCGCGGTGCGGGACAGGAGCAAGGTAGGGAGCATCGGTTTCAAGCACTATGTTGCTTACTCCCGCAGCGATGGCCGCCTCTGCCTGTCGTCCGTTTTTGAAAGTCACCACCCCCCCGATGCCTATCATGAATCCCATCCCGGTCACTGCGTGTGCATCTGCAGCATTGCCCGGGAATGCATGAAAAATACCCTTCACCCTTCCGGCGCCAAAATCCTGTAACTCTTTGATAATAAGACCGAGAGACTCACGTGCATGGATTACCACCGGCAACTTGTACTCTTCGGCCAGCCTGAGGTGCTGTCTGAAGGAGATTACCTGCTCCCTGATGAAGGTTTTGTCCCAGTACAGGTCGATGCCTGTTTCGCCTATGCCATAGTATTTATGTTCCTGAAGAGCCTTTTCAACCGCATCGAGCTCAATTCTGAAATTCTCTTTAACCGAGGTAGGATGAAGGGCCATCATCGGCAGGCAGATACCGGGGAACTGCTCTTCGCATTCCAGCATCGGCACAACAGATGAAGAGTCAATATTCGGCATCATGATCCTCCAGACCCCGGCATCCAGGGCTCTCTTCACCACCTCATGGCGGTCGGCATTAAAATCTGGCAGATAAATGTGGTTATGAGTGTCAATGATTTGCATGGCACAAAAGTATATCTTTTCAGGCAGCAGGCAAGAGGCTATAGGCAGTAGTGTTGGCAATATCAGATCATTGACCTTTCTGAATGGCAATGTCAATTTTCACTATTGCCTAATGCCTAATGCCTATTGCCTTTTTTCGTATCTTTAAGGTGTCTCGCTAACCTTTTATAAAATGTCATCTGTCCCTCTTCATTACAAGATTGCCCTTGGCATGATACCCGGTGTGGGCGACATTACTGCCCGCAGGCTGGTTTCATATGCCGGTAGCGTGGAAGCTGTTTTCAGGGAATCTTTCCGCAGCCTGACCAGGATTCCGGGAATAGGGGAGGCGCTTGCCTCTGCCATAGCCGGCCATGAGTATCTCCCCGCCGCAGAGCGGGAAGCTGAATTTATCACCAGGAACAATATCAGGGTATTCTTCTATCTCGACGACGATTACCCGTTGCGGCTTAAGCAGTGCGAGGATTCTCCGGTGACTTTTTATTTCCGGGGCAACACCGACCTTGACCCACCGATGATACTCAGCATCGTGGGTACGCGCCATGCCACACCACATGGCCGCGAGCTATGCCAGAAGATTGTTTCAGGGCTGGCGGAGCATTTTCCTGAACTTCTGATAGTCAGTGGCCTGGCTTACGGGATAGATATCGCCGCACACAGGGCAGCCCTCGCAGCCGGACTGCCTACTGTTGCAGTACTGGGTCACGGACTTAAAACAATCTACCCCTCTGTCCACGCAGGTGTTGCAAAGGCGATGCTTGAAAGGGGAGGACTTGTCACCGACTTCTCCTCACCGACGCTGCCGGAGCGTAACAACTTCATCAGGCGCAACCGCATCATCGCGGGCATCTCTGATGCCACCCTGATAATTGAGTCAGGGATAAAGGGAGGGGCGCTCATCACAGCTGACATTGCCGCTTCGTATAACCGTGACGTAATGGCGGTACCCGGCAGACCCGGAGATGAATGGTCAGCCGGCTGCAATTCACTCATAAGGTGCAACAAGGCCTCACTTGTGGAGAAGTGCTCCCACATAGAATATCTCCTGGGCTGGAAGCTGGCATCTCTGTCAGCACCTGTTCAGACAACGCTGTTCACCAACCTTACTGATAATGAGAAAAAGATTTGCGATGCGTTGAAAACTGAAGGAGGTCTGACTATTGATATACTTGCAAGTATCATTGATCTCCCGGTATACAGGCTGTCACCCACACTCCTGCAGATGGAGCTTGCCGGGATGATCATCCCATGCCCGGGGAATGTTTACAGGTTAAGGACATAAAGAGGCAGATATACTGCCAGGCAGGCAGGTAACGCCAGGTCTGAGACATGGCGCAACGAGGCCATGACACATATTTTCTGGCGGCCATGGTGACCATTATGCACGATCATGCCATATATGCAGGTAGCGCCAGATCCGGGACCTGGCGCTACGGGGAATGATGCAGATATCTGCATCATTGTTTAAATTATAAAAGGGTTGTTATACCAATCCCTGGTCAACCATTGCATTGGCAACCTTCAGGAAGCCTGCAATGTTTGCACCCTTGACATAGTCTACATAACCGTCAGCACGCTTGCCGTACTTAACGCAGGCTGAATGTATATTGACCATGATTGAATGCAGCTTCTCATCAACCTCATCCTTGTTCCAGTTGAGTTTCATTGAGTTCTGTGTCATCTCAAGTCCTGATGTGGCCACTCCGCCAGCGTTGACTGCCTTGCCGGGAGCAAACGGAATATTATTCTTCTGGAACTCAGCGATAGCCTCAGGTGTGCAACCCATGTTTGATACTTCAGCCACAAGCATTACCTTGTTGCTGATCAGAGTCTGTGCGTCTGTACCGTTAAGCTCGTTCTGAGTTGCGCATGGCAGTGCGATGTCAACTTTCACTTCCCATGGCTTCCTGCCCTTGACAAACTTTGAGCCGGCAAACTTCTTCGCATAAGGCTCAACAATATCCTGATTCGATGCTCTCAGTTCAAGCATGTAGTCAATCTTTTCTCCGCTGATGCCCGCAGGATCATGAACATAGCCGTCAGGGCCTGAGATTGTAACTACTTTGGCACCAAGCTGCGTAGCCTTGAGAGCTGCACCCCATGCCACGTTGCCGAATCCTGAGATTGAAACAGTCTTGCCTTCGAGGGTGTCATTCTTTGTTGCCAGCATCTCCTTTACAAAATAGATACCGCCGAAGCCTGTTGCTTCCGGACGGACAAGTGAGCCGCCCCAGTTAAGACCTTTACCGGTAAATACGCCGGTGTGCTCATGAGCGAGTTTTTTGTACATGCCGTACATGAAACCGATCTCGCGTCCGCCGACACCTATGTCACCTGCAGGAACGTCAGTTTCAGGACCGATGTGCCTCCATAATTCAAGCATGAAAGACTGGCAGAAACGCATCACTTCATTGTCTGACTTACCCTTCGGGTCGAAGTCGGATCCGCCCTTGCCGCCACCCATCGGGAGGGAGGTGAGGGAGTTCTTGAAGATCTGCTCGAAGCCCAGGAATTTAAGGATTGAAAGGTTCACTGTGGGGTGGAAACGAATACCGCCCTTGTAAGGACCGATAGCTCCGTTGAACTGAACCCTGTAGCCGAGATTGACCTGGACATTGCCCTTGTCATCCATCCAGGGTACCTTAAAGCTGAATATGCGGTCCGGCTCAACCAACCTCTGCAATACACCTGCCTTGGCAAACCTGGGGTTCTCATTGTAAACATCCTCGATTGTCTCAAGGACCTCCTTGACTGCCTGATGAAACTCGGGTTCACCAGGATGCTTCTTCTCGAGCTCAGCCAGAATCTCTTTTACTTTCATTTTAATGTATGTTTGTGGTTTGTGATTTTTGTAGATGATCTATTATTTTCCAAAGGTGATTGAACCGGAAATTATGAAAAATGACTTTACTCATGTTTTATCAGGCGCAGCCTAAATAACTGATTTGTAGTTTTTAAGAGTTGTCTCGATATCTTCCCTCTGTCTCCTTGAAAGGGCTGTAATACTCACCGGGGGGTATGCTGCCTTCCGTCCCTGTACCTGCTGGAAGAGGGTAAGATACCTATGGAGACCCCAGTACTTTTCTTTTATCTCGTACCCCGCATAACTCCCGACCGGTATTTCTATGCTTTTACTTTCACCGGGCATCAACCCCGGCTTATACCATCTGAGGGTTATCCGTCGCTCATCGGCTGAAAAGAGGAGGTACATATACTTGAATATCACAGGCCGCAGGAGCAGGAGCATGTATGCCGCCGTTACCGCTATTGTCAGTATTGTAAGGATCTTTTCTGTCATTATGTTCCTGAATACCTTCGGGAAATAAGCCAGGAAGATGTAAAGAACATACACTACTGTGGTGATGAAGCCGGTCAGCCTCAACGAGACAATTTTTTTACCGTTGTCAAGGGTCATGAGTGTCCTGTTTTGAACAAACCTACAATTTTTTTTCGAACCGGCGGGGGTGCCGGTCAGGTCAGATCCCTCTTTTTCCTGAAGAACCTTTTCATTATATCAGAGCATTCGCTGGCAAGCACTCCCGTCCGGACTTCCGTCTTGGGATGCAGTATGGCTGCTCCTGTGGTTGTATAACCCTTTTTGGGATCGGATGCACCCCATACCAGAGATGTGACCTGGCTCCATGCCAGTGCACCGGCGCACATTACGCAGGGCTCGACGGTAACGTACAGGGTACATCCCGTAAGGTACTTGCCTCCCAGGAATGATGCAGCCGCAGTAATTGCCTGCATCTCAGCGTGTGCAGTGGGATCATTGAGTGTTTCTGTCAGGTTGTGTGCGCGGGCAATAACTGTGCCTCCGGCCACCACTACTGCACCCACCGGCACCTCATCGCGGCTGGCTGCCTTTTCGGCTTCGGCAAGAGCCAACTTCATGTAATACTCATCGCTTCCGGGTTCCATGGTGTTGCTTCGTCTTCAGATTCCTGGGGCTTTACGGTATTTCTAATGTCTCGGTTCGGGATGGATGATCACGTCTATGTCCCTGAATTCGCGCTCAAGCCGCTCTTCTATAATGTCACACTGGCTGTGGATAGTCTCAATTGTATCCTGGGGCGGTACATCAAGGTGGAATTCAACAAACCGCTGATGCCCGGCAGCCCTTGTCTTCAGATCATGGTATTTAACCTGCATCTCCTCCAGTATGCCTGTCAGCTTCTTCATCTCATCAGGTGAAAGGGCTGTATCAAGAAGCGGGAAAAAGGCTTTTCTGAGAAGCATATACGATTCATATATTATAATTACGGCCACCCCCAGGGCGATGATAGGGTCAAGCACATGCCAGCCAGTCAGCCAGATAAGCGCCAGACCTAAAGCCACCCCTGCTGACGTAATCACGTCGGTCTTGAGATGAAGGGCATCAGCCTCCAGGGCAACGGAGTCAGTCTGATGTGCAACCTTGTACAGACGCCTTGAAACCAGTGTGTTGACAACAGCAGAAATAGCCATCACCAGCACCCCCAGACCCAGCGCTTCTGTCTCTCCCGGATGTATAAACCTATCAATAGCCTCAGATACTATCCAGGCAGAGGCCACGAAGATGAGCAGGGCCTCTATCACCCCCGAAACATTCTCAAACTTCCCATGGCCGAAAGGATGCCTCTCATCAGCTGGTGTTCCTGATATCTTGACTGCAAAAAATGCGATAATGGCTGCCACAAGGTCAAGAGATGAATGGATGGCCTCGGAAATGATGCTGACCGAACCGGAAATTATTCCGGCGGCCAGTTTCATCGCGATAAGAAGGCTGTTGGAGATAACCGAAAGCCTGGCTGTGCGTGTCTTCAGGGGTGTGGTCATTGCTATTTAGAACCTCTGGTGAATTGCTGCAATTTTAGAAAAAAGGATCGATAAGTCAGTGCAAAGTTATTACCGTTTATTACCGGAATAACGTATTTTTGTTACCTCAAAAAAATGATATGTTCAGAACACACACTTGCGGAGAGCTGTCGCTAAATTACAGGGGAGAGAAGGTTACTCTGGCCGGATGGGTACAACGCTCGAGGGACCTCGGGGGAATGACATTCATTGACCTGCGCGACAGGTATGGCATCACCCAGCTGGTCTTTAACATGGAGACTGATGCTGACCTTTGCATGAAGGCCCGCAAGCTGGGACGTGAGTTTGTGGTCAGGGTTGAAGGTATCGTCGCTGAACGAAGCAACAAAAACCCGAAGATCCCGACAGGTGAGATAGAGATAATCACGGAGCGGATTGAAGTACTCAATACATCTGACACTCCGCCATTCACGATCGAGGAGAACACTGACGGAGGTGACGAACTGAGGATGAAATACAGGTACCTTGACCTGCGCAGGCAGAATGTACGCTCTAACATCATCCTGAGGCACAAAATGGCGCAGGAGGTACGCAAATACCTTGATGGCCAGGGATTCATCGAGGTGGAGACGCCGGTGCTCATAAAATCGACCCCTGAGGGGGCGCGCGATTTTGTTGTGCCTTCCAGACTGCACCATGGTGAGTTTTATGCACTGCCTCAGAGCCCGCAGACATTCAAGCAGTTACTTATGGTCGCCGGGTTTGACAAGTATTTCCAGATAGTAAAATGCTTCCGTGATGAGGACCTTCGTGCCGACAGGCAGCCGGAATTCACCCAGATTGACTGTGAGATGTCATTCATTCACCAGGATGATATCCTGGATATGTTTGAGGGGCTGGCCCGGCATCTTTTCCAAGAGATAAGAGGGCTGGAATTTCACGAGCCGTTTCCGCGCATTCCCTATGATGAGGCAATGAGCCTTTATGGCAGTGACAAGCCTGATATCAGGTTTGACATGCGCATCACCGAGATAACTGAGAACGTAAAGGGTCGTAATTTCCCGCCTTTCGAACAGGCTGCATACGCCGGGGCTGTTTCCGTTCCGGGCTGCGCAGGCTGGTCACGTAAACAGCTTGATGAACTGACTGAGTTTGTCAGGCGTCCGCAGATAGGGGGAAAGGGACTCGTCTGGGCAAAGGTTGAGGCAGACGGAACGGTAAAATCATCTGCTGACAAGTATTACAGTGCCGATGACCTTGCCAATATCGCCCTGATGACAGGTTCCGATGCCGGTGACCTGATACTGATGATGTCCGGCCCAAGGGAGAAAACCCTTAATGCCCTCGGTGAGCTGAGGCTTGAGATGGGCAGGCGTCTTGGCCTTCGCAACAACGAGGTTTATGCGCCACTCTGGGTGGTTGATTTCCCGCTGCTGGAGTGGGACGATGAGACACAACGATTTTACGCGAAGCATCACCCGTTTACCGCACCGAAGCCCGAGGATATTCAATATATGGAAAGCGATCCGTGGAGGGTGCGTGCCAACGCTTATGACCTTGTAATCAACGGCACAGAGATCGGAGGCGGTTCCATTCGTATCCACGATCCTGAAACACAGTCGCTTATGTTCCGCACCCTCGGCTTTACTGCAGAGGAGGCACAGAAACAGTTCGGCTTCCTGCTCAATGCATTCCGCTTCGGCGCACCGCCGCACGGAGGGATTGCTTTTGGGTTTGACAGGTGGACGGCAATTATGGGTGGCTCGGATACTATCCGTGACTACATTGCCTTCCCGAAAAATAACCAGGCCCGCGACGTGATGATTGACACCCCGGCAACGATAAAGCAGGAACAGCTTGACGAGCTGGGTATAGAGATCAGTAAGGAAGGGGAGAAGAAATAGCCTCTTTCCCCGCATTGCGGGAAATACAGCACTGATTACTTATGGGATGGTTTTCCGGGCAGTACTCCTGGTTCTGCCGGCAAAATTTTTCCGGAACAGCCGGTCACTTGTGTGATGATCTCCTGGCCTGAACCACCTGTTCAGCCGGCCGGACGAAGGGTATTGAGAAGCAGAATAGCGATCCTTCTCCCGGCGTTGAGATAAGCCATATCGAGCCTCCGAGAAGTTCGGCGTATGCCTTCGATATACTCAGACCAAGGCCGGTTCCGCTATACTGCTTCGAGCTTGGCCCCTCAACCTGGAAGAACCTCTCAAAGACCTTCTGCTGGTACTCGGGAGCAATCCCGATACCGGTGTCTGATACAAAGAATTCTACCATCTCGCCCCTCAACACATATCCCAGCTCTATCCTTCCCTTTTTGGTGAACCTCAGAGCATTGTTGATCAGATTTGAAAAAATCTGGATCACTTTTGTTTCATCGGTTACAACCTGAGCTTCAGGGTCATCAAGGTGCGTTGTGAAGTTGAGCACAAGACCCTGCTCCCGGGCTTTCATCCGGTACTGGTCATAAAGGCTCCTGATCAAATGGTTCATGTTGATATTTGAACGACTGATCTTTACCAGGCCTGTTTCAATATTGGATATGTCAACGATGTCAGTGATGATTGAGAGCAGCTGGTTACTTGACTGGTAAATAATATCAATGTATTGCCTTCGTGACTCATCAGTGGTGTCAGGTGAGTCAAGCAGTGTGGTGAATCCGACGATGGCGTTCATCGGGGTCCGGATCTCATGCGAGATGTTGTGCAGGAATGCTGTCTTCAGCCTGTCGCTCTGTTCAGCTTTCTCCTTTGCCCTGATGAGTTCTTCCTCTATCCGTTTGCGTTCAGTTATATCTGAAATGAACCCTTCAAGGGCCACCAGTTTGTCACTTTCATAATAGCCTCGTCCGCGTTCCCAAACCCATTTTCTGTTTCCCGATGAGGTAATGATCCTGTATTCAATGGTATACAGGTATCCGGTCTCCAGGGCAGCATGGGCATTATTCCAGACCCGTTCCAGATCTTCCGGGTCAATTATCGAACTGTAAGTTCTTATTTTATTGTTAATGAACTCATTGGGCAGGTAGCCAGCCAGCTCATAGATGCCGTCACTTATGTATTGCATTGTCCAGTTCCTGTCGTTGTTGCAGCGGAAGACCACTCCCCGGAGGTTATTGATGATGGTGCTGAGTTTTTTATTGCTCTCACGCATCTCCTCTTCGGTGCGTTTACGGTCAGTAATGTCACGGCCGATGCTCTGAAAGAATCTTTTCCCCTCTACCTCGACAGTGTAGGCGCTGATCTCTATGGGGAAAATGCTTCCGTCACTACGCACATGAACTGTTTCGATATATGATGAACCTGTTTCCTGGAGATTTTTGACATGTTCTGACAACAGAGGCACCTCTTGTGGAGTGCGGATTTCAGTAACATTCATTCCGATGAGTTTCTCGCGCGGATATCCATAGGTGGCGACGGCCCGCTCATTTGCTTCGACAATGGCCATATCGCTGTCAATCAGCAGGATGATATCATTCCCATGTTTCATCACGTAGTCGAAATGCTTCATGATGGCCTGCCGGTTCAGTTCTTCCTGCTGTCTCTCACGGAGGTAGCGGGCATTGGTAGATTTTATTATCAGCCATGCCATGCTGGCAAGTGCCAGGTAGACGATGCCCATGATCATCCAGAGCATGGTGATCTCGCGCATATACCTGCTGAGGATCTCCGAGGTCTCCTTCTTTGCTATGAGATACCAGTCGGTGCCTGGCACCTTCTTGACAGAGGCGACCACCTGGGTGCCGGTGTAATCATTATAAACATTTGCCTCGTTTGAGTCTGTCTCAGGATTCATGGCGCTCAGTTCCATCGGGCCTGCAGCGAAGATGACAGGTTTGTCATAACCGGCAAGATGTGATCCGTTAAGGTAAGTTACGGAGTCGCCGTCAAAACGGAACAGGATGCACTCGGAGGTGCTTCCAGGTGTTGGCCAGGTGGAGAGCATCGGGAACAGCTCCTTTTCGGGATCGATTCTCAGAACCAGCACCCCGGCGAGGACTGTGTCGCCCTCATAGGGCATCTTCATCGGGATAAGCAGGTCGAGATGAAAGTATTTGACCACTGAGGTGGTATGGAAGTCGGACATTGATATGACCGGATTGGAGATAGCCCTGGTGACAGCTCCCCTGAGGTATTCTCCCATAACCGCTTCCTCAGGAGGGACGGCTATGCCCGGATTTCCCCCTGCATCAAGGAGTACAGCCCCTCCGAAGTCGTAGCTTTCAATCAGGGTGGTGAGCAGTTGGATGAGTCTTGACTTTTCGCGGACTGAGTTGTCTTTGATGAACATGGCATCAATATGTTCAACCACTGTAACGTTCTCATGGATCAGAGTCGCGTCATTAAGCCGTTCTTTTTTCCATTCAGACACCTGTTCCGATTTCAGGTTTGCCACTGCCACCATCTCAGTGACTGCCTCGCGGAGCAGTCTTTTCTTCTGTTGTCCCGAATAGATTATGATTATGGCTGTGAGGACAACGGCTGTGAAAAGAAGAACGCTCACAGAGTTCCAGGGGAACGGTGATTTATTGGTCTTCTTTTTCATTGCTTCCAGCTGATAAAAGGTGGTCGGGGCATGAAGTTAAGAAAATGTATTTAATCAACCCTGGAATTAAAGCGATTATTGTGCCGTGAGAGGAAAAAACACAACACACCCACTGGCATTACCGGAACGGGAAGCCGTAATGAATATAAAGAGTTGAGAGTTGCGTGGAGAGTTGGCCTTGCCTTTTCCGTGGGTACATCAGGCAAAGACAGGGCATAACACTATTTTGCGTTTTTCTTTTCCTTTTTCTAGGAAAGCCGCCATAGAAAAATAATCCTTTTCCGAAACAATTAGAGAATCCAAAAGAACTATGCCCATTTTTTCCACCATTTTACCAATTGTAGAAAAGGTTTCCCAATCAAGTTTTGAAGGAACCAAACAATTTGATGGGTGATTATGAGCTAACACAATAAATTTGCAATGGGATCCATTTATTTGGCTTTGAATTTCCTTTATCGGAATGGAGCAATAGGAGTCGAATCGGGATTCATATCTTTTGGCAAATAAGAGTACTTTTGCCCGGGAAAGGAAGAACACCCATACATTTTCGCATGACAAATCCGCAATTTCTTTTTCCAAGTAATGAAAAACGGACGAGGAATTCGGAAAAGAAATATGTTTTTCTCTATTTATTCGCCGACATATTTCGCCGACGACTCGAATTCGTAATCGGGACATTGGGGGAAGAGAAAAACGATTTAGTGCTCCTTCCCCCAAATGAAATAGGGTTGTCAAATTTCCAGACTCGAACAGGACTCGTGCACTACGACAAAAAACATTTTCTTTGCAAGATCCGGAAGAAAGGAGCAGCGCTAACAGTTCGCTGTCCGAACAACACAAAAGACCAAAGGCTTTTGCTTTTTCTCGAGGTCCATAATCTGGTTTCGGCATCTTCTACAGCGTCCAAGAAAAAGAAAAACCGCCAGGAATAGTGGTTTTGGCCGTGTGGCTTCGAAAAAGTTTGTAGGCAATCACCGTTACGAGTCCGATTGCCATCAGTGCCATGATTGTAGCAATGGCGATCTCCCCGCCTTTCGTCTCTTCCATCTCTTCAATTGATAGTTCTCTCATAAGAAAACCTCCTCAATTGTATCTAACCGCTGAGGAGGTTT
>ENA-UOOK01000877-UOOK01000877.1-fermentation-metagenome-genome-assembly--contig:-NODE-877-length-40381-cov-11.805609_pt1 | contig 40381 bp, 33 predicted proteins | sample MGYA00245777_ERZ724023 | MGnify/ENA primary metagenome ERZ724023 (study PRJEB28704, sample SAMN03018312) | fermentation metagenome | biome: anthropogenic terrestrial biome; feature: soil; material...
TGGACACGAACCTTCCAACGAAGCCCTCCTTAGAAGAAGTGGATTTATAAAATAAATAATATTTCCATTAACAAAAACCACAAACGCCGTTTGCAAAATAAAAGCAGATGGCGTTTGTTTTTTTTAGGAGCTTAAAGACTTTAAAGACATTAAGCTCTTTAAACTCCATAAGAAAACAAGAATTTTAAAATTAAATTATTGCTTTTCAATAAACAAATTTCCATTTTATAGTGTTATATATATAATAATAAAAAATACAGCTATGAAAAAAGAATTACACATTAAAACAATCATAATTTTAATATCCTTTATGCTTTCTGCTATCACTTCTTTTTCACAAGGAGAGTGGCAATGGGCAAGGTCTTATTCAGGGCAAGATGACCCAATGAACTCCTCAATTCTTTATAATAGGATAGTTCGTTCCGTTTATGACTCACAAGGGAATATCTATATTGCAGGCACTATGGGAGAGCATGCATTCTGGAATAATAATGGAGAAGGACTTTCAGAAGGAGGTTTTATAGGTTATAAAGCAGTTTTATTAGCAAAATTTGACCCTCAAGGAAATCTTCTTTGGAAAAGAACAATTAAGAGTGCACAATACGATTCTTATACCAATTGGATGGATATTGTAGGAGATACTTCAATAGTCTTACTTGCAGGTTCTTATTCGCCAGGAGGAAATGGAGGATATAGAACATGGTACTTTGATACATTAATAGTAGGTCAATACCCTAACCCTCCAACCTACCCTTTAAATGGAGGTAGCTTTAATTGTTTTGTAACCTTTGATCTGGATGGGAACAAACAAAGTGAATACTTTTTAAGACATAGATATTATATTCCGTCAGATACATATGCTCGAGGAGGAGAGCTTATTTATGATAGAATAGCACCATTTCATATTGATAAGAATGGTTATATCTATATATTTACACATATAGGTAAGCCAACTAATGCGGACACAATTAGGATAGTTGTTAATAATCAAAAAATATATCCATTAGAGAATTTTGTTATTCAAAACAATACTTGGTTATTAAAGTTTAGTCCTGATTTTGATTTAGTATGGTCAAAACAAATGGTAAGAGATACCTCAGGAATAGGGAATGAACATTCTGTTCTTACAAGATTTTCTCCATATCCTACCGGAATTACAGTTGATGATGAAGAAAACTTATATCTTACAGGATATTTAGAACATACACCCAGTGATGACACAACTTATTACAGAGAGGTTCATTTAGGTTCATCACAAAAATTAATTATAAATGATGCTAAATGCAGGAATCTAGGATTTATCATAAAATATGATACAATAGGAGAACCTATTTGGGCAAATCAAGTATTTGGGGAAAATAGGCATGACATATCTCCTTCTTTTCATCCTACATATTATACAGTTATATTTAATTCCCAAATAAATAATGACGATAATAATGTTTATATTTTAGGTTGGGCGTATCATTTTTTATCTAATAAAGAAAATGGAATTTCTGTTTTTGATTCTACTATGTCTAAATTATATTTTGACGATGGTACTCCTTTGCGTTTTAATCTGCTAAATCTAAATGCTTACACAGGAGAAGGAATATTCTTTGCAAGACTAAATAAAGAGACAGGAAAATATATCTCTCATGGAACATCTGATGGAGATACATTCGATGAAAAAGTAGATAAATCTTTTGTAGTAAGAAACAATCAGGTAATTAGAAAAATCTACTACCTATGGCAGTTACATGGAATTGATACAGTTTATACTGGTGAAAGAGGTTTTGCATTAGTTCGTTGGAATACTGATGGAGAGCTTGTAGAAGTAAAGAATATAATATCATATCCAGATGCAAGAGATATAGAAGATGGAAATACAATAATGAATGATAATGGGGAATTATTTATTACTGGAATGTATTCTGGGAATATTAGTTTTGGAGATATTCATCTTAGTGGAAGTAGTGGAAATAGTAATGCTTTTATGGCAAAGTATAAAGATACAACCTTTCTACATCCTTATGTAAGCTCTATTGAAGATATAGAAAATGAAAAGAGCAATAATCTTATAATCTATCCTAATCCTGCCTATAATGATGTAAGTATTAAGGCACAAGGAGAGATGATACTTGATATTTCACTTTATAATATGAGTGGGCAATTAATATTCTGGAAACAAAGTCCCAAAGCAAAAATAGAAAGCCTAAGCTTAGTCTTAATGCCAAAGGGAGTCTATGTCCTAAAAGTCCGAACCCATAAGAATGTCTATACCCGCAAGCTAATTAGGAATTAAAAAGGGGAAGAGTTAGGTTTGGCTTGTATATGGAATAATGGTTTTTACTTCATTATCTTGTTTTAAGTAAGATAATTCATATATCTTTGCAAGTTGAAGAAAAGATAATTAATGAGGTACTTTATTCATTTGTCGTATAATGGTGCAAATTTTTGTGGTTGGCAAATTCAACCCAACGAGCCTTCTGTGCAACAGGGTTTGGAAAAGGCATTAATGCATATCTTAAAGGAAAATATCAGCTTAACCGGTTGCGGTAGAACAGATACGGGTGTTCATGCCAAAAGTTATTATGCTCATTTTGACTTTGAGGAAATGTCTATTGAGGAGTTGAAACAGCTTAGGTTTAGGTTGAATAATTACTTTGCTTATGATATACGGATTATCTCTATTCTAAAAGTAAAAAATGACGCTCATGCAAGGTTTGATGCCATAAGTAGAACTTATAAATATTATATAGCTACTCAAAAACAACCTTTTAATAATGAGTTTTCCTATTTTTTCCCTCGTTTGTTGAATGTTGAAATTATGAATAAGGCTTGTGAGAAACTCTTAACTTATACTGATTTTACAAGTTTTTCAAAGTTACATACTCAGGTAAATAATAATAATTGTACTATTTTTTTTGCTTCTTGGGAGGTAAAAAATGAAATGCTGGTTTTTACTATAAAGGCTAATCGTTTTCTTAGAAATATGGTTCGTTCTATTGTTGGAACAATGATTGAGGTTGGTTTGGAGAAGATAAGTGTTGAGGAGTTTTGTAAAATAATAGAACAAAAAAATAGGTCATTAGCTGGCGTTTCTGTTTTGGCTAAGGCTCTTTTTCTCTATGAGGTAGAGTACGAAAAGGGAATTTTCTTAGAAATATAATTTGCTATATTAATAATTAGTTGTAATTTTGTGGAACCTAAAATAACTAATATTAAACAAATTTTTATAGATATGAGTAATATAGATTGGTCAAGCCTACCTTTTGGCTATTTTAAAACTGATTGTAACGTTCGTTGTTACTATCGCGATGGTAAATGGGGTGAATTAGAATTCACAGAATCAGAAGAAATTACAATGCATATGGCAGCAACTTGCTTACATTATGGACAAGCAGGTTTTGAGGGAATGAAAGCTTTCCGTGGAGTTGATGGAAAGATTCGTTTGTTCCGTCCTTACGAAAATGCTAAACGAATGCATCGTACAGCAGAAGGTATTATGATGGCACCAGTGCCAGAAGATTTATTTGTGAAGGCTTGTGCTGAGGTAGTAAAACGAAATGAAAGATTTGTTCCACCAGCAGGAACAGGTGCTTCTTTATATCTTCGTCCTTTGTTAATTGGAACAGGAGCAGAAGTGGGAGTTAGACCTGCAAAGGAATATCTCTTTTTAGTTTTTGTTGGACCAGTTGGACCTTATTTTAAAGAAGGATTTAAGCCAGTAAAATTCCAAATTGTAGAAGATTTTGACCGTGCAGCACCGCTTGGAACAGGAACATATAAAATTGGAGGTAACTATGCAGCATCATTGTACTCAGGAACAAGAGCAGCAAAAGAAGGTTTCTCCAATTGTATTTACTTAGATGCAAAAGAAAAGAAATATATTGATGAAGCTGGAGCAGCAAACTTCTTTGGAATTAAGAATAATACTTATGTAACTCCTCATTCTTCTTCTATACTTCCTTCCATAACTAATATGTCGCTTCGTCAATTGGCAGCTGACTTAGGAATGAAAGTAGAGCAAAGACCTGTTGCAGTTGAAGAACTTTCAACCTTTGAAGAGGTAGCAGCATGTGGAACAGCAGCAGTAATTTCTCCAATAGGACAAATTATGGATAGAGGAACAGGAAAAGTTTATGACTATGGCAATGAGGCAGGACCTGTATGCAAAAAACTATACGAAACCCTTACAGGAATACAACAAGGTATAGTTGAAGACAAACATAATTGGAATTTAATTGTAGAATAACCAAGTATAACCAAATCTATAATTTTTAGATGATAATACAATTTAAAAGACTCAGATGTGAAATCTCAGTCTTTTTTTTTAATTTATAGATTTCGTGTAGAATAAAAGAAAATCTCTACCTTTGTAAAATGAAAAAGTTTTTAGTGATTCAAACCGCTTCAATTGGAGATGTAGTTCTTGCAACATCTCTTATGGAAGAACTACACTATAACTACCCCAAGGAAAAGATAGATGTTTTGGTAAAAAAAGGAAATGAAACCCTTTTTGAAGACCATCCCTTTGTAGGTAAGGTTTGGGTATGGAACAAGAAAGAAAACAAATACAGAAACCTCCTAAAACTAATAAAAGACATAAGAAAAGCAGACTATGAAATTCTAATCAATATCAATCGTTTCTTTTCCTCAGGACTAATTACAGCCTTTTCAAATGCACATTCTACTATTGGATTTAAGAAAAACCCATTATCCATCTTTTTTGACCAAAGAGTAGAGCATTTAATTAGCAAACATAAGCATATCCACGAAATTGACAGAAATTTCAGGCTAATTGCACAAATTTGCGAAGACGATGAGTCGGAGGTTTTGCCTCCAAAACTCTATCCAAATAGTAAGACAGCAGAAAAAGTACAACAATATAAAGAAGGGACATACTATACCATAAGTCCAAGCTCACTTTGGTTTACCAAACAATTTCATCTTCAAGGCTGGGTAGAGTTATTAAAACAAGTACCCAAAGAAAACAATATTTACTTGCTTGGAGCAAAGTCAGATGCTATGCTTTGCAACCATATTATTAAAGAATCCAATCATCCCAAGGCACATAATCTGGCAGGCAAACTAAGTTTTTTAGAAACCATCTCCTTAATTGATAACTCTAAAATGAATTATGTCAATGACTCTGCACCACTGCATTTCTGCTCCTCGGTAAATGCTCCTGTAACAGCCATATTTTGTTCCACAGTACCCTCTTTTGGCTTTGGACCATTAAGCTCTGACTCAAAAATTATTCAAACAAAAGAGCATTTAACCTGTCGTCCATGCGGCTTACACGGACATAAAAAATGTCCAAAAGGACATTTCAAATGCTCAACAACAATCAATATAAAAGAACTAATACATAGATTATGACCTTAGATATTATATTTTATGTTATTGGAGCAATCCTTGTAATAGTGGGCTTTTTAGGGTGCATACTACCTGTTTTGCCTGGCTTACCTCTTAGTTATATTGGGATATTGCTTTTACATTTCACAAGCAAAGTCCAATTCTCCATCACTTTTCTTATTAGTTGGTTGATAGTTGTTCTAATAGTCCAACTCTTAGACTATGTTGTGCCGATTTGGGGAACAAAACAATTTGGCGGAACTAAATCAGGGGTAAGAGGAAGCACCCTGGGCCTATTCTTAGGCTTATTCTTTTCGCCATGGGGACTAATACTTGGTCCATTTATTGGAGCTGTTGTTGGGGAAATGATAGGTGGTAAGGAGTTTTCAATTGCTTTAAAAGCAGGATTTGGTTCTTTTGTTGGCTTTTTAGTAGGAACTCTAATGAAACTAATAGTAGCAGGAGTTTTAGCTTTCTTTTTCTTTAAAGAACTCTTTATGGCAATTTTCTAAACAAACAAAGCTCTTTCTGAATCCTACAAAAAATAATTCAAAACAAAATTTCTTTATATCAAATTAATATTTTATATTTGTAGCCTAAATAAAGATTAATTTCTTATGAAAAGTTTTGATTATTCTTCTATAATAAATATCTATTTAAATGATATTTTCTTTTTGTGCAAGAATAAATATGATATGTAAATGTGTTCGTTTCTTTCTGAGCGAACACCTTAATATAAAATAAGTCAGATAGATTTTGTATTCATATTTTAGTAATTAAAATTATTTAGAAATGAAAAAGTTTATAATTTTATTTTGCATGTTTTTTCCTTTATTTTTGCATGCACAACAATTTGAAAGTTCAATAAAGAGTATATCATATACACAAGATGATTCATACACACAAAAAATAAGAGTATTTGACAAACAAACAACAATCGCATTATCAAAAAAATCAGGTAGTATATACATTTTTTATTTAATTGTTGATGGTTCAAATACAGCAAATATATTTGAAATGCCAACAGGATATGAAATATCAGATTTTCAGATATTAGGAGATATAGTATATTTTTGTGGTTATCATAAGAATTCCTCAGGAATACAAATAGGTATTATAGGAAATTTTGATATCAATAATGCATTTTATGGAAATGGAAATGTTGAAATAACTGATATCAATAATACATTACATGTTGATAAGATCAAAGCCTATTTAGAACCTGCGAACCCAACCTTCACTCATATTGTTGGAATAGGAAAAAATATTGGTACTACTAATAATAGTTCTTGTTTTATTGATTTTAATAATAAAATTAATTATCCTAATTGGGATTATAATGTTTTTGAACATTCTTATTTATTAAGTAATTTATACGAAAATATTACAGATATTGAATTAACCGATAAATTTGTTGTAACAGTAAGTAGTGTAGCAAATACAAGTTGGGTGCTTTTAAGGAGGTATTATAATGATGATCCTTCTGATGTATCATTACAACATAAATTTTATGCAAATTTGAATTCAACAGGCTCTATTTATACTCCATTAGATAGAACCTTCTTCGTTGAAAAATTATATGATGATAATGTATCAATAGTGTCAAGTGCAGCAGATAATACGTCAGAGTTTACTTATATTAATGTTGTAGATTTAAATAATGGAACACCAGTATTAAATTATAATAGGAGAATTGAGCATCACGATAAAAATATTATTAGGGATTTAGAATATTCAATTATAGACAGAAATTTATTGATATTAACTTCGGTAAATGATGTTGGAAATAAAGATTGGAAAGATGTAATTTTTTATGCGGAACTGGACATTTCAGCAACTTTACCTCAAACAATAAAAGCAATCTTTTTGCCTAATTATTCTCCAAAATATCCGTATCTTAATAGTTTATGTATATATAAGGATTTTCATTATTCAACAATTGGTTTAGATCCAAATAATTATGAATTATTTCTTTTTAACAAAGATAAACAATACGATTTATCCAATAGTTGTAATAAATATGATTATCTCCAAATGAATAATATTATTCCACAATCTAATTTTAATCCATTTAATGATTTAAATAATCAAACGTCAAATTCTGCAAATTTTATTATGTTTTCTCAACCTAATAATGCAGTAAATGTACATTTTGATTGTTATAATACACACTAATAATAATTTGATAAGTAAATAGAAAAGATATGAAAAAAATAATTTCAATATTTGTAGTGATAATATTATTATCAATTACAGTAAAAGCTCAAAAGAGTGAAATGTATAAGAAACAAAATGAGATACAAACAAAATCAAATGCAACACATATCTCCCAATATTTATTACCAATAGCATTTACTACTTGTGAAAATATTCTTTCACCAGGTTCAGGAACATCTATTAACAATTGTTATAGTACAGTTCACCCTATTGCTATAGGTAATCCATATTATTCAGATTCTAATATTTCAGTTATTGGTATAGCCGTAATGATTAATAGTTGTTATAATCCAAATGGGCATGAGGATTCCTGTTTTCTACAAATAAGAGATGGGTCTGCAAATAATATTTTAGCATCTGTAAGATATGATACATTAACGCCTTTTTCACAGGATCAACCAAATTCTCCAATTGGACTCTTTGAATTTATGTTTGATTCTGCAATAACAGTATCAAACAACTTCACAGTAGTATTAACCAGGCCTTATAATAGTAGAATGGATATAATTATTCCATTAACAAATCAAGTGATAGATTCTAATGGAAATCTTGTAGATTGTAATTCTGGTTTTTCTCCATTAATACAATATAATGATGGATCTTGGCATGCTTTAAATAATATTCCTTATTTTGAAAGAGGTTATGGTAGAGAAACATTATGGAACTTATTTCTTTTTCCAATAATCTCTAATACTTCAGGCATAAATGATAATGTACAAGTTGATAGATTTTCTTCTCTATTTCCTAATCCTGCAAGAGATGAAATAAATATTGCGAGTTCATTTAAAATTAATAATATTGTTGTTTATAATACACTTGGACAAAAGATAATTGAAAAAAACATTAATAGTAATACCACAAAATTAGATGTATCAAAATTTGTTAAAGGAAACTATATTGCAAATATATATACCGATTATGGAGTTTCAACAAAGAAATTTATTGTTGAATAAAGTAAAGATAAAGAAAATGGGAGATAGCTTTTGGCTTCTCCCATTTTTTCTTTCTTTGTTTTATTTAAACCTTGTTTAGTTAAAGTTAAACACCGACCTTTTGGAAGAAGTCGGTGTTTAAGTTTTCAGACTATTAGTATTTATGCCCTGGTTCTTGCATTTCCTCTTTTGTGATAGAGGTCTTATCCATCTTTCTCCAAGCATAAACTATATATGCTAATACAAATGGAATAATAAGTGAAACTACTGACATAACTCTAAGTGTAAAGAGGCTGGAACAAGAGTTATAGATTGTAAGGGAAGATTGAATGTTGAAAGAAGATGGGTAATAGGCCGTGTTGTTATACCCTAAAATTAGGAACAAGCTAAGTACTGCCAAAACAGAACCTATACCCACAAACCAAATACCTTTTCTGAAAATAGTTTTAGAAAACATTGTTTTCACTAATCCAAATAGAACTAAAACAACTCCAATTAACAGCATAGCTAAAATAATTGGCATTTGAATATAGTTGGTAAAATACTTGTATTTCTCCATTGAAACAATACCTGATTGACTATCCACTGCAAAGCCTTGGGCAAGAAATGTTACAACTAAGAATGTTACAAAAGACAAAACAAATAGTGTTCCGCAAATTCTCAGTTGTTTTTTTGCTCTTTCTTGAATGGTTGCATCGCCAATGTTGTTAATGAAATACAAGGCTCCTAATGTTCTTGATAAGAATAATACAACCACTCCCAAAAGTAAGTTTCTTGGATTGAAAAGTGCTTCCAAGCCGTGCAGAGGGTTAATCCATTGCGAAATTATCGGCATCATTGGGTTGGTTAGGTTTTCTTTGTTTATCACAAATTCACTCCCTGTGAAGAATGTCCCAACTGCTGTTCCTAAAAGAAATGGTGCTCCAAATCCATTAATGAGTAAGAAAACATTGAAGGTTTTTTCGCCTAAGAAATTCTTGTCTTTCTTCCTAAATTCAAAGGAAACAGCTTGAATAATAAAGCAAAAGAGTATTATCATCCAAACCCAGTAAGCTCCTCCAAAGGAAGTAGAGTAGAAAAGAGGGAAGGCTGCAAAGAAAGCTCCTCCAAAGGTAACTAAGGTTGTGAATGTAAATTCCCATTTCCTTCCAACGGAATTAACCAACATTGTTTTCTCCAAGTCAGTTTTCCCTAATTGAGGGATAAGGCTTTGTCCTCCTTGCACAAATAAAAGGAAAACTAATAATGCCCCTAATAGTGAAATAATAAACCACCAATACTGTATAAAAAAATTGTAATCCATAATATTAACTTTTTTAAAATCCTTTTTTAATTTGTTTGAACATAATGCTTAATTCAGCAATTAGAAGAACGGTGAATAGAACGCAGAAAATAATGAATGTTGTTGCAACAGAGCTTGTGCTAATAGCCGATATGGCAGCTCCTGTTGGCATAAGGTCTTGAATTACCCATGGCTGACGTCCCATTTCTGCAACAAGCCAACCGCTATGCGATACCATATATGCAAGTGGAATGCAGGCAATACAGATATATAGGAACCATTTATAGTTTTCGTATGGCTTCTTCTTTTTAATGAAGTAGGCAATAATGATATACATAAGGATAAAGAAAGAACCAAAGATAACCATAAATCTAAAAGCATAGAAGGTTAGAGCAACATTTGGAACAAGCTCTGATTCATCTTTAATAAATCCATAACCAAAGTTTGAATAATTAGCATTAAGTATTTCTAATTGCTTATCGCTTTCCTCCAAATTACCCTCTTTCTTTGCTTTCTTGTAGTCGGCAAGGGCAGTAATAGCTTTTTTACCACTTTCCATCTTTTCTTTGGCTGATAAAGGCACGCTTCCATCTGTTGTAGGGTATCCTCCTTCCAATAAATCGGTTATCCCTGGAACATAAGCGTCAATATCTCTGTAACCTAATAGAGATAGAGTGTAAGGAATTCCAATATTGAAATAATAAGGATTTTCTTTATCTTGCATAGCTTTTTCGTGAGGTTTCACTAATCCAATTGCAACAAGTGGAGCCTTGGTTTGCCCTTTATACAATCCTTCCATTGCTGCAAGTTTCATAGGTTGCTTTTGAGCCACTTGATATGCAGAACCATCACCAGTATATATTGTTAAAAGAATACCAATAACCCCAACAGGAAGAGCAATCTTTATACTCCTTTTAGCAAAGTCAATATGGCGTTTCTTTAATAAGAACCAAGCACTAACTCCAATGCAAGCCATAGAACCCACAACCCAACAAGATGTTATGGTATGGAAGAACTTGTTAATTGCAATTGGAGAAAGAGCAACAGCCCAAAAGTCAGTCATTTCATTTCTCACCGTGTCTGGATTAAATGTCATACCTGTTGGAAATTGCATCCAAGCATTTGCAACCAAAATCCAAAGAGCAGAAATGGAAGCTCCAAACACAGTAAGCCAAGTGGAAGCCAAGTGAAATCCCTTGCTAACCTTATTCCATCCAAAAAACATTATAGCAATAAAGGTTGCCTCCATAAAGAAAGCTATAATCCCTTCAATTGCAAGAGGAGCTCCAAAAATATCACCAACAAACCACGAGTAGTTTGACCAATTAGTTCCAAACTGAAACTCAAGAATTAATCCTGTTGCAACACCAATTGCAAAGTTAATCCCAAATAACCTCATCCAAAACTTAGTAATTGTTTTCCACTCTTCATTCTTGGTGCGATAATAGATAGTTTCCATTATCCCAATAATAATTCCCAGACCTAAGGTCAAAGGAACAAAGAGCCAATGATAAATTGCCGTTAATGCAAATTGGGCTCTTGACCATAGTACTAATTCTTCCATAAATTTAATTTTTAATTATTAATTGTTCGTTTTTCCATTTCAGTTGCAATATAATCAGCTTTTTCCGCCTTAGTATCTCCCTTTGAAGACAGGAAGTTAGGAAAGAAAAACACCTTTAAGACTGCAAACATAATAAATAATTTTATAAGTATAATCATCCAAAGGGTCTTTCCTAATGTCATTGAACGAAACCCTTCGTAGTAGAACTTAAAAATCTTGCTAAAAATGTTCATAATATGTTATTATTGAATAATAAAAGTTTAGGCAATTGTCAAAAATAAGGAATGAACTCACATATTTTCAACCCTCAAAAAAACTTTATTTAGTTGTTTTCGTAACCCTTTTTTATAGCATCATTAAAAGTGTATTCTAAGTGTTCTATTAACAAATCGGGGTCTTCCAAATACAATTCCTCTAAATATTTCATATAAAGCTCAAAGACTTTGCGTACCTTTTCTTCGGACAATTTAGTTCTCTTAATTACCCTCTGTATCAACTCTTCTTGCGTAATTGGTTCTTTGTTGTTGTTTTGTGAATTTCTCTCTTTGTTGAAAGAAGACATTAATTCATCAAATTTTTCATCATTTTCCATAATAATATATATTTATCTAATTGTTATTACTTCTTCGTTAAGAGTTACTTTATAGATTGAGGAGGCTTTAAAAGAGAGTTTCTCTCGTTCTATTTCAGCAATGTAATCTACACCATCTTTAATTTTCTTACTAATATCCTTAAAACCATTTGGCGAAGGCTCACCACTTTTATTTGCACTTGTACTTATAATGGGTTTGCCTAAGCATTGTATGAGCTCTTGACAATAGCTATGATTTGGAATTCTAATTCCAATTGTATTATCATCAGAGGAAAGTATTTTGGGAAGGTTCTTAGCATTAGGGTAAATAATAGTTAGGGGTTCTTTTACGCTATTTATCAACTCCAAAGCCTTATTGGGAATTGTTTCAACATAATTGCCAAGCATTGCAATATTGCTTACAAGAATTAATAAGTGTTTACCTTGCTCCCTACCTTTAAGTGAAAGTATTTTTTCAATAGCCTTTTCATTTGTAGCATCACATCCTAACCCCCAAATTGTGTCTGTGGGATAAAGAATTATGCCTCCACTATTTAAAATTTCTATTTCTTTCACCTTATTTAAGAATTAGAAAATTAGATTAAAGATTAGGTTTCTTAGAATCAAAAGACAAAGTATTAGTATCAAAATCTAATTAAGCTTTGTCTTTTGAGTTCAACATATTTTATTGCATTAAGAAATTTATATCACTTTTCAATGTGTATTCCTTTGGCTGCATATTGCCACGGAATACCTTCATTTTATTGTTTCTTCCTATTAGTTTGAGGTTTCCCTTTTCAAGTGAAAGAGCTGTTGCTTCTCTAATTCCTGCAACCCAAACCTTAGGTTCTATTTTAATAAACTCATTCAACCTATCGTCTCTTGTTTCGCCTCCGTGCTTAGGGTCAAAATAGTCGGTGTAGTGAGGGTTGATTTGAAATGGAACCAAATTCATACACTTAAAGCTCTTAGGCTCAATAATTGGCATATCGTTGGTTGTCTTCAAAGTTGGTCCTGCAATATTGCTGCCTGCACTCCAACCCATATAAGGCATACCTTTCTTAGATTTCTTTGCAATTTCTGTCATCACTTTATTCTTATGAAGTTCATAAGCTAAATGGAAAGTGTTTCCACCTCCAACAGCAATACATTTTGCATTCTTTACGGCTTCAATAGGGTCTTTCTCTTTATGAATGCTATAAATTTTTAAGCCCATTGTTTTAAACACTTTCTTTACTCTTTGTTCGTAAGCGTCGTAGCCCATTGATACTCCTGCATAAGGAATAAATAACACGTCCTTAACTTTATGCCTAACGCAAAAGTCTTTAATCATATCTTGACACCAACCAAGATATTCTTCTTGAGGATTAGTTGAATTACTAATTAATAAAAGATTTCTTTTCATAGTTTATATATAATTAAAATATTAAAGGGTTTGAAAAGCATTAATGCCTGCAAATACTGTAACAGAAAGAATGAAAACAAAGTAGAGGCAAATTCCAACAATGGTAACAATGCCCATAAATTTCATTAAGAAAGCTAATTTCCTTGTGCCATTTTCAACTTCTACTTGATTATTTTGATTAATTCCTGTCTTTATTGATTTGGAGGATTGCATAATTAGTCTTGCCCAAATAAAGTATAGAACAGCACAAGCAATAAAAAAAATAAAGAAAACAAACTTTATGTTTTCCCAATAAATAATTTCACTTGATGCAGAAAGAGCATCAATAAATATATACATAAGAGCAAAAATAAACATTATAACTGCTCCTATATAAGCAAGCACTCCAAAAAACCTTCCCCATTTTGCACTTGCAAGAAGATGATTGCTCATTTCCTTATTGATTACTAAATCTTTTGATTCTTTTACAATTTCATTTTCAATAATAATTTCTTCCATGATAATTTAATTTTAAGATTTATACTTTGGCAAAGGTAAATATATTTTTTGTAATTTCGCAAACTTAATTTAATGTTTTTATACAATAGATGCAATTTATTAATCCTTATTTTCTTTTTGGACTTATTTTAATAGCTATTCCTATTATTATTCATCTCTTTAATTTCCGCAAGTTTAAGAAAATATATTTTTCTAATGTGAGATTGCTAAAAGAGATTGAAATTAGCACAAAGAAACAAAATAAGGTCAGAAATTGGATACTGCTTTTATCACGTATTTTAGCAATAATTGCCTTAGTACTTTTGTTTGCACAGCCTTATTTTCCTAATAAGGAAGAAAAACTTGTTGAGAAAGGATTAAATGCTGTGGTTATATGTCTTGATAATAGCTTTTCAATGCAGAACCAAGGCAGGGAAGGGCAACTTATTGAGCAAGGCAAACAAAAGGCAAAGGATATAATCAATCAGTATAATAGTAGTGATGAGTTCCTTCTTCTAACAATGGATATGGAAGGCAAACATCAGCATTTTGTAAACAAAGAAATGCTTATTAACTACTTAGATGAAATTGAGATAAGCTCAAAAACAGAATACAATTCCAAATTAATTAAAAGAGGATTTGATTTATTGAACAACAAACAAGGCTTCAATAAACGCTTATTCTTTATCTCCGATTTTCAACACTTGGCTTTTGATGTAGATAAGTTCCCTATGGATACAACCATAAAGACATTATTAGTTCCCATTGAGGCTAATAATATAAGCAATATCTATATAGATTCCATATCTTTTATTGACCCTGTGTTTCAAATTGGCAAGAATATAACATTAAATGTTAGAATTATTAATAAATCAGATAAGAAAGCAGAAGCTGTTTCAGTTAAGTTGTTTCTTGACAATAAACAATTATCTGTTTCAAGTTTGGATATTGAAGCTAATCAATCACAAAGCCTAATAATGAACTTTGTTTTAGAGAAACATGGTATTCAGCATGGCTACATAAGTTTAATTGACAATCCTATTACCTTCGATGATAATTTCTACTTTACCTTTCAAACCAATCCTAAGATAGAAGTACTTTCAATTAATTCTGAAACCTCCAATCCTTATATTTCTCATCTATTTTCTTCCTCCAATAGCGAAATATCCCTAACAGATATGAATGAGAAGAAGATTGATTTCACCGATTTCAGCAAATACTCCTTAATTATTCTTAATCAACTCAACGAGTTTTCCTCTGGCTTAGCCTCAGAACTTACTCGCTATCGCGAAAGAGGAGGAGATATTCTTATCATTCCTTCTGAGAAGATGAATATATCTTCTTTTCAGAGTTCAATGCAACAGATGGGATTGCCTATATATAGTCAGTTAGTTTTAAGAACAAATAAAGTTTCTTTAATAAATCAAGAAAGCAAACTCTATAAAGGAGTGTTTTCTCAGCAGGTTGAAAATATGGAAATGCCTTCTGCAAAGAAATACTTCCAACTTTCCTACACCACCCAAACATCAAGAGAATCCATAATGAAGTTTCAAAGTCAGGACGATTTTCTCTTGGTTAGTCAAAAAGACAAAAGCAAGGTGTATATTTTTGCAACAGATTTAAACGATAGCTTTACTGATTTTGTTAGACAAGCTCTCTTTGTTCCAACTCTTTGGAATATGGCATTATTTAGTCAAGTTGTACCAGTGCCTTATTATATGCTTTCCGAAAACAACGAAATAGATATTTCCCAACTCAGCCAAGCCAATAACCTAACCCTTGTTCAAATAGTATCCATTGACAAGAAAACATCATTTATTCCAGAGTTAAGAAAGTCAAACCAACAACAAAGTCTTATAATACATAATCAAATCCATAAAGCAGGCAACTATAATATAGTGGAACAGGATAAGGTTTATGCAGGAGTATCCTTCAATTATTCTCGTATGGAATCAGATTTAAGCTTCTTGGATACAAAAGAAATATCTGAAAAACTAAAACAACACTCTCTAAAAAGCTATAATACATTAGATACAAAGAAACAATTAATAGCCTCATACTTTAAAAAGACGGACAAAGGCTTCTCATTATCTATAATTTGGTTAATTTTGCTTTTTCTAAGCATAACAATAGAGACATATATATTGCTAAAAAATAGATAGAAATATGAATACCTACTTCACACAAGAGACAATAGATTTGCTAAAAGAATTGCGATTAAATAATAACCGCAATTGGTATGCTGAAAACAAAGAAAGAGTTGTTTTGGCAAGAAAACAAATGGAAGAGTTCGCAAATCAACTAATCTATGGCGTGAAGAAATTTGACAAGAACATAGGCTCCTACGAAGGAAAGCAAACAATGTACAAACAACATAGAGATATTAGATTTTCTGCCGATAAAAGCCCATTAAAACCTTATATTTCCTCTGCTTTATTTTATGGAAACACACGTTTAGGAGGCAATCTACCATGCTACTACATTCATCTTGAAGAAGGTTTTTGTATGTTGGCAGCAGGAGTACATTGTCCCGATAATATATATTTAAAACAAATAAGAGACGAAATATACTATAATGTAGAAGAGTTTGAAAAGATTATAAACAAAAAAACATTTAAGAAGTTTTTCCCAAGTATAGATTCAGAAAATAGGCTAAAAACTGCACCCAAAGGCTATCCAAAAGATTGGGAATACATAGACTATTTGAAAAATAAAGAATTTTGCCCATCTCATTTTTGTTCAATAGAAAAGATAAAAGAGAAAGATTTTCTTGATTATGTGATTAAAGCCTTTAAGTCAGCACACCAATTAAACGAGTTTTTATTTAGAGCAACACATTAATAAATATAATATTACAACACAAAAAATAAGATTATAACTATGAAAAAAACATTAATCCTAATTGCATTAGTTCTATTTGTTACTAATATTACTATTGCACAAGATGACATTAAAAAAGATGCAGTAACAGCCGCCAACGATGCCGCCACAAAGGCTGCCAAAAGCATTAGCGACACCACCACAAAACCAAAGGCTTGGACGCTTAAAAACAATTTAACCCTCAATGCAGAACAAAGTATGTATGAGAACTGGGAACAAGGAGGAGTTGGTAATCTTTCTTTCTCAGCTTTTTTCAAAGGTTTCTACAATTATAGTAAGAAGAAAGTAAGCTGGGACAACTCCGTTGAGCTTAGCTATGGTAAAATGCGTCAAGACGATAACGGAAAAGGTATTTTTGATAACGGAAACAAGTTCCGTAAGAACGAAGACAAGATAGAGCTTAACTCAATCTTCGGTTATAAAGCATTTAGCAATTGGAACTATTCTGCATTGGTTAATTTCAAATCACAATTTGACAATGGTTATAAAAATGACACTATCTTAGTTTCTTCATTCCTTTCACCAGCCTATTTAATTACATCTCTGGGTTTGGAATACAAGCCACGTCCTTATCTTTCTGTGCTTATTTCTCCTCTAACAGGACGAACAACATTTGTACTTAATGAAGATTTAATAACACCCGACAACGCCTTTGGAATAGAACCAGGAAGACATTCTTATTTTGCTTTTGGGTCATATATTAAAATATTCTTTGAAAAGGAAGTCTTCAAAAATGTACACGTTTTATCTAAATTAGAATTCTTCAACGACTATAACAAAGCTCCATTCTTCCCACATACCGATATAAACTTTGAAACCTTTATCACAATGAAGGTAAATAAATACTTGTCGGCTTTCTTCAATATTCAAATGGCCTACAATAAGGATTTCAACTCTAACCTACAATTCAAAGAAAGATTTGGAATATCCATACCTTTGAGCTTTTAAATAAACTAAATACTTAGCACAAAAATAAATTACAAGGGCGAATAATTATTTGCCCTTTTTTTGTTATTTGATTTACTTTTTGTAGAACTTAATTCCAAGAAATTAGAACTTGATATTAAATTATTGAAACCCTATTTCACGAAAAAGCAAATAAATTAAAACCCTTGTTCACAAACACTTACCCCCCCCATTTTTATATTTTGCATTTTTATGTAAAATAATTTGCTTTTTGAATAATTATATTGTACATTTGCCCCGTGAAATAACAACAAATTATTAATCAAAAAATTAAATTATCATGAAAAGAAAATTATTATTTTTATTGTCGTTCTGTTTAATAAGTGCAACATGTATGTATGCACAATTAAAAGTAACAAACAACGGAAATGTTGGAATTGGAACAAATAATCCAACAACAAAACTTCAAATTAATGGAGAAGGATGCTTGGTATCTAATGCTGGACAATGGGGAAGATCTTTTTGGGTAAAAGTATATAATGAAAATGCTTGTGCTTATCATTTGCGGAGTGAACGAATAGGCCGCGATGTCTTTTATGTATGTGAAGCGGGTTATCTTTATACTTTACGTGGAGGATATTGTGGTTCTGATATAAATTTAAAAAAGAATATTCAACAGATAGAATCTCCTCTTCATAGATTAAAATTACTAAATGGAGTAAAGTATCAATTTAAAGATGATAAAGAAAATTATAGACTTGGACTAATTGCTCAAGATGTTGAACAAGTTTTTCCTGAAGTTGTGAAAACAATGCCCGATTCTATAAAAGCTATTGCCTATACTGATTTAATTGCAGTTACCATAGAGGCAATTAAAGAACAGCAACAACAAATCTCAACCCTCCAAAATATAGTTGTTCAACAAGAAAAAGACATAATTGACCTAAAAAACAATTTGTCTTTTTGTTGTGGTATAGAAATAAAAAGCATGCAAGATAGCATTACCTCTACTTTAAATCAAGTTAGAGACTCTGCAATACTCTTTGAAAATGTACCAAATCCTTTTTCTTTGAACACAACAATAAACTTTATTTTGCCATTAAACTACTCTAATGCTAAGATAACTATTTATAACTTACAAGGATTAGAATTAAGAACATATAATCTAACTCAAAATGGTAGTGGTAGCGTAATAGTTCAAGGCTCTGAACTTCCTGCTGGAATGTATTTGTATTCATTATTTGTGGATAATGTTTTGATTGATACTAAACGTATGATATTAACTAAATAAATGAATTATTATGAAAAGATATATTATATTATTTTTGGTATTAATTTCATTAAATAATCTTTTTTCTCAGACACCTAATAACGATCCTAATTGGGAATTAGTTTGGAGAGATGATTTTAATACATTAAATACTAATATTTGGAAAGTAATGGATAATTTTGACCATTATTGTTCTAATCCTACTGTTAGTCTAAGTAGGAATGTAGCGGTATCAAATGGAAGTCTTGAAATGACATTAAAAAAAGAAGATTATCGTTGTCCTAACCAATTTGTTAATCCATGGTTTTGTGTCTGTCAGTATAATAACAATTCACACATATACAGGTATACTACTGGTAGTGTAGAAACTCAAAACGATTATTCTACTCAATTTGGATATATGGAAGCAAGAATTGCTTTCCCATATAACTATAATTTTACAGGGGCTTTTTGGACATTTGTAAAAGAAGGTATAGCTTATTCAAATGGAGAAGGCTGTATTGAAGCAGATACTAACGCATCTGAAATAGATATAGTTGAGTTCAAAGGTAACTTAAAGGATCATGGCATTGAGGATAGTACTATTACTCGTTATTATTTAACTTCATGTATTCATAGATGTTATGATACTACTTATTTTTGGGATAATTATGCTCAATGTTTTAGTCCGCCAAATTATGAGTGGGATGATAATATTTGGCATACTTATGCTTTAGAATGGTCTCCAAACAGATTAATATTTTATGTTGATGATTATCCTCATAGAATAATAACTGATCATAAAATTTTTATGCCTGTTAGAATATTATTAGGATTAAATCTTATGGGCGACACACCTGCAAACGCAAATATACCTTTACCAAGAAAAATGAAAGTAGATTATGTTAGTGTGTATAGATTGAAAAAAGATTGCGATACTGAACTTAATTTATGTAATTACAATTTCTCCAATTATGATAATACAGTGAAAAAGAAAATTACAATAGGAAATGGTTCTTGTTCAAATAGTATAAGTGTAGGTGATAATGTTTTTCTTAGAGCCTCAGAAGAAGTTTTAATAAATGGAGATTTTACAGTACCTGTAGGTGCAGAACTATTTATAGATGTAGATCAATGTGAACGTTAAATTTTAATATATAAATGCCTTATGAAAAAGATTTTTGTTATTTTAGTTCTTTTATCATCATTATTGTTTATTTATTCTTCTTGTAAGGACGATAATGATAATAACCTTAATGATAATATAGATTATTCTTCAAAGAATATGCAGGGAAAATATCAGTTTTGTTTAAATTGTAATCATTTTAATGATAGCATGCCGTATTCTGAGATTTCTCTTTGGGAGGTAACAGATACTAGTTTCCGTCTTCACAGATACTTAAGTAGTCAACCTCAAATTTCCAGACTTAAAAAAGAGGGTGCTAATTTCCATGATGAATATACTGTTTATGGTGGTATATTAAAGCCGTATTGGATAAAAGGAGTTATAAAATACATAAAAGGAAGTAACCCTTATTTAAGTGATTATTATTATGAGTTAAGAGGTATATATTGTTCTGATATACTATTTATGGACACTATAGGAACCTTTTATGCAAGACAAAAAACTCGTGTACCTGAAGCTTATTGATTAAATTATAATATATAAATGCCTTATGAAAAAGTATATTTTATTAGCCTTATTAGGCTTATTGTCCTTATTGTTTTTTTCTTGCAAGGAAGAAGAAGATAATAATAATGGTAATATAACAACTCCTGTTAATTCTATGGATATTTCAGGGGTATATTATGTTGATATATATCATAATAATGTAGAGGTGCTTGATAGAGGTTATTTTGTAATAAAAAGAAAAGATGCTAATAGCTTTTATTTATCACTACTATACCATGATGAAACTCTTTATTCACCTTTAACAATAGTTAGTGTTTATGATAGTAATAGGGTTAAGGGAGAATTCTTATTGCCCGACCCTCCAAATTCTGGTGAGTGGATTACATGTGAATTTGATGCTGTGTATTCTGATAATAATACTGATGTTTACCCTTATCCATTAGATAGCATAAGTGGAACATGGAAAGGAAGATATTTTTATTATGGCTCACCAAGTTTTCCTGCTGGTTATACTGATGTTGAAAATGGAATATTTATTCTAAGAAAGATACCTGTCTTTAATGAAGATGTAATACCTCCATTCCCTTACCCTCAAAAATAGTTTTAGTAAGGATTTCTTTCTATTTGTCGAAGATATTCATTTGCACAGGGTCAAAAAGCCCTAATTGATTTTCTGGAGTAGGAACTTCTTCGGATATATTATTGAGTAAATAATGCTTCAATATACGCTTTATGGCTATGGTTTGTCCTAAATTATTTACTATGCAATAGCGATTAAGGAGCTTTTGGTCTGCTTGGGAAAGCTTTATCTTGTGAATTATCTGTTTTTGTTTTTTATTTCTCATTTCTCACTATTATGGTTACAAAAGTATTATTTTTGCAAATATTATATGAATATCCAATTAAAGAATTACTAACAAATATTGTTGATAGATGGAACTATACTCAAAACTTAAAGAAAATAAAGATAATTTCTTTCTTATTGCAGGTCCTTGCGTAATTGAAAATAAGGAAATGCCCTTTGAAATAGCCGAAAAACTAATTGAGATTACAAAGAAATTAGATATACCATTTGTTTTTAAGGCTTCTTATCGTAAGGCTAATCGTTCAAGTATTGAATCTTTCACAGGGATAGGTGATACTCAGGGTTTGGAAATTTTAAAACTCATAAGAGAGAAATACAATATTCCTGTTATAACAGATATTCATTCAAAGGATGAGGCTATTATTGCTGCCGATTATGTGGATATTCTTCAAATCCCCGCTTTTCTTTGTCGCCAAACCGATATATTGGTGGCAGCTGCCCAAACAGGTAAGATTGTAAACGTTAAAAAGGGACAATTTCTTTCTGCTGAGGCTATGAAGTATGTGGTTCGGAAGATAAGAAAGGCAGGCAATGAAAAGATATTTTTAACCGATAGGGGAACTATGTTTGGTTATCAAGATTTAGTGGTTGATTTTCGTTCTATCCCAACAATGCAAGAGAATAATGTTCCGGTTATTATGGATGTAACTCATTCTTTACAACAGCCCAATCAGTCTTGTGGTATAACTGCTGGCCAGCCTAAAATGATAGAGACAATAGCTAAGGCTGCTGTTGCGGTTGGTGTGGATGGGCTTTTTATGGAAACTCATCCTAATCCAAAGATTGCAAAGAGTGATGGTGCAAATATGATTTCATTAGATTTGGTTGAAGCTCTACTTTACAAATTAGTTAAGATAAGAAAAGCTTTAAAGTAAACGGCCTGCACTTTTATTCTAAAACAAAATCAAGAGATAAAACGCAAAACTAATACTTATAAAAGCAAACGGCGAGAATTAATTCTCGCCGTTTTAGTGTTATGATTGGTTATGGGTTATTCTAAGTTCTATTCTTTACCTTAATACCTCAATTGATCCGTTATATTCTATATTCCTAATAGGTCCTCTTCCAACAAATCGGTAGAAGTATGTTCCGGTTGTAGAGTTTGTTTTAACAGGGTCCCATAGTTCTTCGTTAGCTCTAATATCTTGTTTGTAGAAGATACGTTTTCCGTGTTGGTTGTAGATTGATAATTCGTTGTCAGGGAATGATTGTCCGGAAACTAAGTTAGAAATAATTAGCACATCATTAATTCCATCACCATTAGGGGTTAGAACATTAGGAAATATCAGATTATCATTTATAATTGTAACTACTTTTGAAATTGTGTCATGACAATCGTAAATTATTCCACTTGGAGATAAGTTTACGCTATATGCATCAAGAGTAATATTGTAGTTTCCTTCAACATTGTAGCCAGTAACAGGAGTCCAAGTGTATGATGGTTCATATCCAAATACATTTTCTCTGAAATCATTCATCTTACTTGCTTGCACTTTCCATATATATTGATTGGTTGGGTCATGAGGAGAGGTAAGATTGATTAAGTTAATTGTAGGCATTGTTACCGAAGGGTTGGTTGGGTTCCAGCCAAAGTCTGCAATAGGACTCTTATATACATTAATAATTCCTGTTTCATATATTGAGTCTGTACAGTTATTTGCTGAGGTTACTTTTAAACTCACGTCATAAGTTCCATAAGGGAATGAGAACGATGGGTTAGGCTCTGTGGATGTGAAAGGTCCAACCTTCCATAAATAAGTTGCAGCATTATTAGATGTGCTATGTAAAGTGAATTCTAATGGTTCGCAACCTTCCAATGGGTTTTTGTTCATATCAAACGAAGCTAAGGCTGCAGGATAAACAATTAGATTTACACTATCTATTCCATAGCAATATATTTCTCCATTATAATTTGTTACCTGTGCAATGTATGTTATTTCAGAGTTTGAATTGGCTGCTGTTTGTGCTGTAATTTGTTGAGTTGTTTCGCCATTTGGTTCCCATATATAGCTTGTTGCACCAGGGTTTCCAGCGTCAAGCACAGCATTCATACTTTCACAAACTGCTCTATCTGGACCTAAATCTACCACAGGAGTACGAACAACTTTCAGGTTGGTTGCAGTGTCCCATACACAACCAAATTCATCTACTATATGTATATCATATTTAAATGCTCCACTGGTATCAACTGGATGAATTTCGGCAGATGTTGAAGTAAAGTTTTGCATAAAAGGTCCATCCCAAGCAACAGTATCTATTGCAACTTGATATTCCCAGTTTGCACTGCTTGTCATACCTAATTCCATATACCATGAGAAAACAAATCCATTATCTATTCCCCAGTCATCGCAAACTTCAATTTCCCATTGACCATTCATAGGACAACCAACAAGAGACCCAAATCCTCCTTGTGGTTTGTAATATCCATTTGTTACACTTGCAATGGTATCTGCTCTATTGGTAGAGTCGCAGGTCTGACAATTCCATGCAGGATTGGTTAAAGAAACTCCTGCAACTTGTTGGCAATCGTTTAATAAAGGACTTGCTGGAACTGTTCTTAAAGTAGAGAAACAATACCACCAACCTTCGCCAGCAAGATTAGGTGGGGTAGTACAAGGATTTGTGGAGTCAAAATTCCCATGAGCATTTCCTCCGGCAGGAATTCCTAAGTATTTACTTCCTCCTGCTTTTGTTTTTAATTCAACTCTCTTACCATCTGGACAAACAAGCCATATATATATATCTCCTATGTAAGAGTGTTCCATATTTACACAAACTGAAATAATATCATTGGCAGATTGGATTTGGCTTCCAGGACGAAATTGGTCAAAAAATACAGGAGAAGAATAACATTGCATACCTCCACCCGGAACACATAATGGTCCGTCAGGAATAAACACCGTTGAGTCAAATTGTTCTTTAAATTGTTTTTTAAAGTCCATAGAGTCTGTTGAAACAGTTTGATTACCTCCATAACCTACTTTTAATTTGAATAAATCTCCTGAACACATTGTAGGTAGTGGTGCAACAGTTTTTATAGGATTGCGAGAGATACGAATACGTGTATCAATAGTATTTCTGCTATAACAACCTGTTCCATTAACATATTTTTGATTGGTATCTAAAACATAAAGGCTTAAATCGTATCCTGTTACAGTAGACCATTTATGTCCAACGGAATTATTTACTAAATAAGTTGTAGGAGGATTGGTAGAGCTGTCTGTTATGGTATAAGAACTATGTGAAAAGGCAGTTGAATCAGAAATTCCGTCTCCAAAGTTCCAAGTATATGCACATGTAGAATCGGATTGGTGATAAAGATTGTTGTTTTCTGGGAACTGAGCTTTTGGAACTAAAACAATAGAATCCCCAACGCAGAAATCAACAGATTTAAAACGCACCAAAGAAACAACACTATCACCTGCGTCATTATAAATTGAATCAACGCCTTCTTTAACAGGACGAACACTCATATTACCAGCAGTATCAAACTTTATAAAGAAAGTATCCAAAGAAGCAACAGGATATTGACAACGTGCTATACATTCTATCTTTGCTTTAAATCCAGAGCTATTTAACATATTATCAGTTACTAACCTTAATGTAATACAACCACTTGTATCACCCATAGTTGATAACAATGTTCTTCCTTCTAAGAAGTTTCCAGTGAAATCAAATACGTTTTCTGGACTAAATTGTGCACTTGGAATTTTGTATCTTCCATCATAAGCTGTCATTGTATCTCCTTCTCCAAGATTAAACTCTTGGAAAGATAGAGATAAACGTTGAGTAGCAGTTGGGCTACCAGGACTACGTGTTGCACAAATAGTAATGGAGTAATCATAATTATGTCCATGATTACCAGTTAAACCCCCATCGTCCACAACATAGCCTCCACATTGTGTAAAGGTTAAACCATTGTTAGTGGCATTTAATAGTCTGTTTTGGGCAAAAGAACCTACTGAAAGGATTAAACTCAGACTAAATACTAAAAGAAAAACTAATTTTTTCATATTGCTGCATTTTTTAATTGTACAAATATATAATCTTTTTTTTAATTAGGAACAAATCATCTAAAAAACTTTCTTTTCTGATTATTTCCTTCTTCACCCATAATAACAACCAAAAGTGCAAAAAAGTAAGTGAAGTAGTCAAAAAAAATGCAAATAAAATTCAAAAGAAGAAAAAAATACTATCTTTGCAAACGAAATGTTTTTATTGTAAATACTTGATTTGTTTAGGGTTTTTACGCTGAAAAAACATTTCAATTAACTTATAAAAATATTTTTACATAATGAGTCATAATGTGGTAAAAGGGACAAGAGATTTTTTGCCCAATCAAATGAATAAAAGAAATTATATATTCAATACAATTGAGAAAATATATCGTCTGCATGGATTTTCGCAAATAGAAACTCCTGCAATAGAAAACCTTTCTACTCTTATGGGCAAATATGGTGAAGAAGGCGATAGACTTATATATAAGATATTAAATAGTGGAAACTTTTTAGATAAAATAGAACTTAACAAAGAAACAGAATATAAAAAACTAACAAATCAAATAGCCGAAAAAGGTTTACGCTACGACCTAACAGTCCCTTTTGCTCGATTTGTTGTAAATAACAGAAACGAAATATCTTTTCCCTTCAAACGCTATCAAATACAACCCGTATGGCGAGCTGACCGACCACAAAAAGGAAGATATAGAGAGTTTTACCAATGTGATGCAGATATAATAGGAAGCAATTCCCTGCTCAATGAAGTTGAGCTTTGCCAAATAATAGATGAAGTCTTCAATTTGCTAAGTCTTAATGTAGAATTGAAGATAAACAATAGGAAGATTCTATCCGCCATTGCAGAGTTAATTAATAAACCAGAAAAACTAATTGACATAACCGTTGCAATAGATAAATTAGATAAAATAGGCTATGATAATGTAATAGCAGAACTTTTAGAGAAAGGATTAACCAAAGAAGACATACAAATAATCAATCCTGTGCTTACCCTAAAAGGCGATAATCAAGAAAAAATACAAAAACTAAAAACCCTATTATCTAACTCCTCAACAGGACTGAAAGGCATTGAAGAGCTTGAAGAGGTTTTCAATAATATTGAGAAATTAAATCTTTCTTGTCTTGTGAACTTTGATATAACCCTTGCACGAGGGCTAAACTACTACACAGGTGCAATCTTTGAAGTAAAGTGTAAGGATGTAAATATGGGCAGCATTGTTGGAGGTGGACGCTACGATAACCTAACAGGTGTATTTGGAATGAAAGATGTTAGTGGAGTTGGGATAAGTTTTGGAGCCGACCGTATTTATGATTGTCTGGAAGAATTGCAACTTTTCCCAAAAGAAATACTAACATCCACAACCCTTATGTTTGTCAATTTTGGGGATAAGGAAGCTAAGCAATGTCTGCAATATTCCAATCTCTTACGTCAAAAAGGCATTTCTTGTGAACTTTATCCCGATAATGCAAAACTCCAAAAACAAATGAAATATGCTAACGATAAGAATATTCCTTATGTAGCTTTGGTTGGAGAGAATGAATTAAACGAAGGGGTGATAGTGCTTAAAAATATGCTTTCCTCTGAACAGTTTTCATTAACAATAGACAAATTAGCTGACTATATTTTAGAGCAAAAAAAGAGTTGATAAGAATAAAATAAAACTTAGTAATAATAATTTATCTCTTGATTCTATATTAATAAAACTAAGTTCTAATTTTATTTAGTTTAATCTGTTTTCCCTATACCTATTTCTTTGTTTTGTATTGCAGGATATGTATTGTTACACCTATGGCAATAGAGATTAAGAGAAGCTCTACCCATAGTTTCTCAATAAAAAAGAAAACACTTAAAAGAATTGTTATCCAAAGAAAGCTAATACTTGAAATCTTTACTTTAAGAGGAATGGCTTTTTCTTCTTGAAAGTCCTTTATATATTGTCCAAATATTTTATGCTCAATTAACCATTTGTGCAGCTTGTCAGAACTACGCATAAAAAGAAAAGAGGACAAAAGCAGAAAAGGAGTTGTTGGTAAGATTGGCAAGAATATTCCTAATATTGCAAGACCTAAACTAATTATTCCAAAGAGTTTGAAAAGGAAATTCTTCATTATTTATTCTTGATAGAAAACTCTTTTAACTCTTTGTGAAATATTGGTTAGAACTTCATACACAATTGTGTTAAGTTCTTTAGCTATATTCTCTATTGGATACTCCTTTCCAAAGATAATTACTTGGTCATTTTCCTTGCAATCAATTTCGCTAATATCTATCATGGTCATATCCATACAGATATTTCCTATTATAGGGGCAAGTTTTTGGTTAATCCAAACCTTGCCTCTACCATTTCCTCTATTTCTATTGAGCCCATCGGCATAGCCTATTGGAATAACGCCAATTGTCATTTTCTTTTTGGATACAAAACCTCTTGAATAGCCAACGCTTTCGTTTTCGTTAATCTCTCGTTTTAATGTGAGTATGGTTTTGAGGCTATGAACGTATTGCAATTCTTTGGTTTCGTTCTTATCAACTCCAATTCCATACATACCAATTCCTAATCTAACCATATCAAATTGTGCTTCTGGAAAGCGACTTATGGCTGCCGAGTTGGCAATATGACAAAGTATAGGGTAGGGGAAATGTTGCATTATTTCTTGGCTAAGAGACTTAAAGGTGTCTATTTGTTTGAGAGTATAGTTGTCAAATTCGGGATTGTCGGCTGTTGCTAGGTGTGAAAAAATAGACTTAATCTTTATATCCGTATTATATTCCAAAAGGCTTAATAGCTGTGGAATATCCTTTTGTTCCATTCCCAATCGGTGCATACCTGTATCAATTTTAAGATGAATACTTAGGTCTTTTTTGTTTCCTATATTGTCGAAATGGTTTTTGGCATCAATAAATTCTTTTAAAATAGAGAGAGAATATATTTCAGGTTCAAGGTCGTAGTGAAGGATTTTGGTTATGCTTTTTGCTTCTGGGCTCATCACCATAATAGGAAGATTAATGCCGTTATTTCTTAATTCCACACCCTCATCAACAAAAGCCACTGTTAGATAATCAACGTGTTGTAAGGCAAGGAGCTTTGCTATTTCGTATCCACCAGAGCCATAGCTATGAGCCTTAACCATTGCCATTAGTTTAGTGTTTTCTTTGAGTTTTGAGCGGAAAAAGTTCAGGTTGTGTGCAAGAGCCGAAAGATTTATCTCCAATACGGTTTGGTGTGTCTTCTGTTCGAATAGTCCACTTATGGCTTCAAATCCAAATTGTCTGGCTCCTTTAATAAGGATAATCTTTTTTTCAAATAGTTTTGCCGAGTCTGATTTAATAAAATCTTGTGTGGTAAGAAAGGTTGAATGCTTAATGGTGATTAGGTGTTTATGATTAGTGAAATCTTTCCCAATTGCAACAAGATATTTAATATTGTTTTCAACCAAAAGCTTATTTATTTGGGTGTAAAGCTCTGTTTTGTCAATAAAGGATTGGGTAATATCGGATAGGATAACCACTTTCTCGTAGGGTGTTTTTTGCTGATTAACAAAGTTAAGAGCAATGGAAAGAGAGGTTAAATCACAGGAATAACTATCGTTAATTATTAGATTATCGTTTATCCCTTCCTTAATTTCTAATCGCATTTCCAATGATTCAAGGTTTGGAGTTCTTCTATTGAGAGTTTCTTTATCTATCCCTACAACTACACAAGCAATATAAGCATTAATGGCATTTTCAATACTTGCCTTATCAATAAAAGGAATAGTGAATGCATTTTTTTTGTTCTTATATATATAATGTATTGTAGTAGTTATATTATTTACTTCAATGTCCTCAATCTTAAATGTTGCTTCTTTATCAAATCCCCAACTTATGAATTGCTTGCCGGATGAGGCAAGGTTACTTATAATTGCTTGATGTATTTCTTTATTATCTTTACAATATATAATAGTATTAGCGTCTTTGAAGAGGATTAGCTTCTCTTGTAGTTTCTCTTGTAAAGTATTAAAATATACTTGATGTGCATCTCCGATATTAGTAATAAGTCCAATAGTAGGCTTAATAATATTCTCCAACTTCTGCATTTCTCCCTTTTTGGATATACCTGCTTCAATGATTCCTAAATCATCATTTTGTCTTAGGTTCCACAATGAAAGGGCAACTCCTATCTGTGAATTATAGCTTCTTGGACTATTGCACACTTTAAGGTCTTTGTCAATAAGCTGTGTAATCCAATCCTTAACAATTGTTTTGCCATTAGAACCTGTTATAGCTACAATAGGATTATGAAAGTTTTCTCGTTTAATTTTAGCAAACTCTTGCATTGCACCAATAGTATCTTCTACAACCACAAAGGTTGCATCTTTATATTGCTCGTGCCTTAAAGGAAGACTTTCTGTAACAAAAACCCTAACTCCATTCATATAAAGCTCTGCAATATATTTTTGTCCATTATCAGAAAGAGTTTTAATTGCAAAGAATATAGTTCCATCAACACTATTAAGCCTTCGGCTATCAAAGAGAAGATTTTCTACCACAAAATCTTCTCTTTTTGTGCCATAAACCTTAGAATTAATTTTCTTTAAAATATAACTTAAAGTAAAAATCATAATAATTTATAAATATCTGCAAAGATATACCTTTTTGGAACTTTGAGCACATTTCTTGAAGGAAAAAAGTAAGAAAATAAAATTATTCTTTAAATAAATTCTTTTATATAAAAGATAATACCTAACTTTGTACTTTCAAATTTAGGATTTGAAAGGTCAGTAAATTTTACTAACAACATTTAAAAAAATAATACATTATGGACGTTAAAAAGATTTTAGCTGATGTTGCAGCTAAGAACCCAGGAGAACCATTGTTCCTCCAAGCAGTTACTGAAGTTATAGAAACAATTGAAGACTATGTTTCTAAAAACCCAAAGTATGACAAACACAAAATCATTGAAAGAATGGTAGAACCAGACAGAGTCTTCCAATTCAGAGTTGAATGGGTTGATGATAAAGGTGAAGTGCAAGTTAATCGCGGATACAGAGTACAATTCAATAATGCAATTGGACCATATAAAGGAGGAATTCGTTTCCATCCATCAGTAACATTAGATACTTTGAAATTCTTAGGTTTTGAACAGACATTCAAAAACTCTTTAACTACACTTCCTATGGGTGGTGGTAAAGGAGGTTCAGATTTCAACCCACAAGGAAAATCAGATGTTGAAATCATGCGTTTTTGTCAAGCGTTCATGACAGAACTTTACAAATACATAGGGCCAGACACCGACGTTCCAGCAGGAGATATTGGAGTTGGAGCAAGAGAAGTAGGATATATGTATGGTATGTATAAGAAATTAGCAAGAGAAAACACTGGAGTTCTTACAGGAAAAGGTGCTGGTTGGGGAGGATCAATCCTTCGTCCAGAAGCAACTGGATATGGTGGAGTATACTTTGTAAACAACATGTTAAAGACACATAACATGACAATTGAAGGCAAAACTATTTCAGTTTCAGGATTTGGAAACGTAGCATGGGGAGCTGCTCAAAAAGCAACTGAGCTTGGTGCATTCGTAAAGGTTATATCAGGACCAGACGGATATATCATCAACGAAAAACCAATGACAAAAGAACAAATAGACTATATGCTTGAATTAAGAGCTACTAATAACAACGTAATTAAACCTTATGCAGATAAGTTTGGAGTTAAATTTGTTGCAGGCAAAAAAGCATGGGAAGTAAAAGTGGATATCGCAATGCCATGTGCATTCCAAAATGAATTGAACCAAGATGATGCAAAACAATTAATAGCTAATGGTGTATTAATGGTATGCGAAGTTTCAAATATGGGATGTACAGCAGAAGCAATTCACGAGTTACAAAAAGCAAAAGTTATTTTTGCACCAGGAAAAGCAGCTAATGCAGGTGGAGTAGGAGTTTCAGGATTAGAAATGAGCCAAAACGCTGGTCATATCAGCTGGACAGGAGAAGAGGTTGATAAGAAATTACACCAAATGATGGACTCAATCCACGCTAACTGTGTTAAATATGGTAAGCAAGCCGATGGTTATATCAACTATGTAAAAGGAGCAAACGTTGCTGGCTTTATTAAAGTTGCAGATTCTATGATTGAACTTGGAGTTTGCTAATTATTAAGCAAATAATTAAGACTAAAGCGTCTCATTTATGGGACGCTTTTTTTAATAATCTTAATAAATCAGGTCTAATAGTCAAAAGTAATGATAGAATTTGTCTGTAATCGTTATATTATCTATCTTTGATGCAATTAATTTTTATCAAGCTTTATTATCGTTAAGACAAAGGTTTTGAGATTGTATAATCAGGTTTTTGGGTTAAGTAATCAATATAAATAGAGAGGTAAAACATCTAAAACATAATACCAATTGTCAATTTTGGAAGGTCAACACGTAGGTTTTCTACTGATAAATATCTATCAACATAGCCATTATGGTCTAAGACATAACCCTTGTAATCAATGAAAAACATCTCATAACCCAACATTAAATACATGGAAACGCGCTTTTTGGAAAATAACTCAACCCCAATGGCAAAGTTAAAAATCCAAGATGAAGAAAACTCTTTATACAAAAGTGGGTCATTATTATTAGCGTATAAGTAAATTAATGTATGCCCTACATCTGCCAAAGCAAAAAACTTTGACCCTCCCGCCGGCAAAGAAACCTTAGTCCTAAGCATAAAAGGTATAGAAATAGGAGCAATTTTAATATCACCTACAAAAGCATTTATATGAACCCCCAAGCCTAATCCTAAAGCAAAATTGTTGTTAAAGTTGTACATCTCCATTGCATTATAATGTGTGCAAAACAAGATTGTACTTCTTGTCCCTCCCAAAAATCCACTCATCTCCATTGATGTCCGGAACTTGCGAAGAGGCTTTTCTTCTTGCGAAAAAGAACTAAAAGAGAGATCTAAAACAATGATAATTAACAGCAATTTCTTCATAATAGATAATATAAAGTACTAATAAATTGAACTAAAACTTTGATTTTCAAAATGCAAATATAAAGTAATTAGTTAACATATTCAATTAATAAATGCAACTTTGTTCAGAGTTCAATATGAATTTTAAATTCAAAGGAGAAAGCAAGAGATAAAAAACGTACTTCTCTTTACTCTTTTAATAGAAATTCTTCAATATTATCTCTGTGAATTATTTTGAAAATACTATTATTGTATGCTTCTAAAAACTGCTTAGGAGTTTTGTATTTTGCATCAGGATTCCATTTTATCTCAAAAGCTGAAAGCACTCCGTCAGAGTCTTCAATATAATCAATTTCCTTTTGCTCTTTTGTCCTCCAAAAATATGTATTTGTCCATAATTCATTATAACTATTGTACTTCAATCTTTCTGATATTACAAAATTTTCCCATAATGCACCTATATCTTGACGAAGTTCAATTTGTGAGAAATTAGCAATTAGGGCATTGCGGATACCATTATCATAAAAATATATTTTGCGACTATTTTTTAGTTCATTGCGAATATTTCTATTATAAGAACTAAGACGAAAAATTATAAAGGTTTGTTCTAAAAGATTTATATACTTCTCTACTGTTTTGGAGTCAATACCACATATATTTCCTAATTCACTGTAGGATACTTGCGAGCCAAGTTGTAAAGCTAATGCTTGTAGAAGGAGTATTATTTTATCTGGTTTCTTAATGTTTTCCCATACTAATATGTCTTTGTATAAATAACTATCAGTGATTTCTTTAAGCATCTTCTTTTCTTTTCCCTCATTGGTTATAACTTCGGGATAATATCCATAAATCAAACGTTGTGGTAATAAACGTTTTTCCTTCAATAGTCCATTATGCTCTACCATTTCTCCAAAAGAAAGAGGAAACATCTTATACTCCCATTTTCTTCCAGTTAATGGCTCATTAATTTTATTAGCTAATTCTAATGAAGAACTACCTGTTGCAATCAATTGAACCTCTTTTATTTGGTCAGTAATAAGCTTTAACCTTAGTCCAATATCATTTATTCTCCGAGCTTCATCAATAATAACAATCTTCTTTTCTCCAAAAATACTCTTAAGCCTATCCGCCGAAATATCTGTAAATAGCTTTTGAACATCAAGTTCATCACCATTTAGCCATATATATTTATCTTTTTCCTTAAAAAGAGTATTTAATAGAGTAGTTTTACCAACCTGCCGAGCTCCCAGAATAATGATAGCCTTTCCTTTATATAGATTTGCCTTTATGGTCTTTTCTAAATGCCTTTTTATCATAATAACTTTAACTTTTTCACTGCAAAAGTACGACTTTTTTGGAATAGAATCCTCAAAAGTTGTGTTTTCTATCCTTAACTATTGTAGATTAAACTATCAAATGCAACTTTTGGATAAAAGTTATGTAAATCTGAGAAGTTTATTTATCTTTGCACTATCAATAAAAAAGTTTTTATTCAATTAATCTTTAATTTTATATATTATGAATTTAGAATATCACGATGTAGAAGGCTTTGTTTCAAAGGCTGAAATGGATAAAATGGCATCAGAAATTGCTCATCATCATATCAGTTTAGTTCAGAAATCTGGTAAAGGAAAAGAGTTTTTGGGTTGGGTGGATCTGCCTAACCATTTATCAAAAGGTTTGATTATGGACATTGAAGCAGAGGCTGGAAAGATTAGAAGTAAGGCAGAAATTTATGTTGTTATAGGCATTGGAGGTTCGTATTTGGGCACTCGGGCAGTGGTAAGTGCTTTGCAGCATAATTTCAATGCACTAAAAAGAGAACGAACATCACCATATATAATATACGCAGGTCAAACTCTTAGTGAAGACTATATGGCAGATTTAATAGAAATTTTAGACAAAAGAGACTATGCTTTATGTGTTATATCTAAAAGCGGAACTACTCTTGAGCCAGCTCTAAGTTTTCGTGTCTTACGCTCTCATCTTGAAAATAAGTATGGTAAAAAGGAAGCAAGGGAGAGGATAATTGCAATTACCGATAAAGAAAAAGGTGCTTTAAAGGATATGTCAACTAAGGAAGGTTATAAGACTTATGTAGTTCCTGATGATATTGGAGGTAGATATTCTGTTCTTACACCTGTGGGTTTATTGCCCATAGCGGTGGCTGGATACGATATAAATAAACTGATTCATGGTGTCAAAAAGATGCGTCATCTTATCTTAAACAACGCTTCAATTGAACATAATCCTGCATGGCAATATGCTGCAATAAGGAATATTTTATATAATAAAGGTAAGAATATAGAGCTTTTGGTTAGTTATTTACCTAATTTAAAATACTTTTCTGAGTGGTTTAAACAACTATTTGGAGAAAGTGAAGGCAAGGATGGTAAGGGTTTGTTCCCAGCTTCTTTAATTAATACTACTGATTTGCACTCAATGGGACAATATATTCAGGAGGGTAAAAAGCAAGTCTTTGAGACAATAATTCATGTCCAGAGTGCAAACAAAAAGGTCAGAATACCTATGGATAATGAAGATTTGGACGGATTGAATTATCTTTTAAATCATTCTCTAACCCAGATTAACCATAAGGCAGAACAAGGAACTATGATGGCACATCTTGAAGGAGGTGCTCCTCAGATTAGGATTTGCATTGATAAGATTGATGAACAGAACCTTGGTCAGCTTATGTATTTCTTTGAGTTTTCTTGTGCATTGAGTGGCTACTTATTAGGAGTTAATCCATTTGACCAGCCAGGAGTTGAGGCATACAAGAAAAATATGTTTGAACTTTTGGGCAAGAAATAAGGTAAGAAAGAAATGAAATAAGGTTTAAATTTATTTATTCCTTATTTTCTGAACTTTTAACACTGAATAAATTAAAAGAGAGGCAACTGCAAGAAAAATAAAAACATAGTTGAAATTAGTTTCTTTTGCCAAGAGTTTACCTATAATGTCAAACAAGCAAAAGATTAAGCAAAGGGCTGCAAAGGAGTTCTTCTCACTTTTGATTGCTTTCATCCAATTAAATGGTAGTAATGGTTTTTGATATTTATTAATATTTGGAATAAATGTAGGAACTGTATTTGCCCAATCCAAATACCTTTCTCCAAACTTATCTCTTAAGTATGCTTCTTCGGCATACATTATTCTTTCGTAATATATCCAATATAAAAGGCAGAATATAAGGATAAACCAAATATTTGCTGTCAATAATGCGGCTCCCAACCACATTAAGAAATTCCCCAAGTATAAAGGATGCCTTACAATAGAGTAAATTCCTGTACTATTTACAGTATCCGCCTTTTGTTCAGCAGTATTCTTTCCAGAAGTGTTTTCTGCTGCATATCCAACAACATGAAAGCGAATAAAGAAACCAATTAGACCAACTCCGAAGCAAATCAAACTATATAAATATCCTTGCATGGGCTTTTGTCCAAGAGCAATAATAGGATAGAGATAAATGAAAAGTCCTACAACAATGATTATTAGAGGGAGATAACTACGATATTTGAATAGCCAGTTACCTTGATTACGCATATCTTCTTTTAGTGCCATAATATTATATTTGTTTGCAAAGTTAATTCAATTTTTATTTTTAACACTATTTATTCTTCTCTTTTATTCTTTCCTTTGTGAATAATTAGAATAACAGAAATTATTATAATTACAACACCAATAATAATTTGAGTATTTATAATCTCATTAAACACAATTATCCCAATAATAATTGCTGTTACTGGTTCCAAAGGAGAAAGTAGTGCAGTAATTGTTGAGCCTATTGCTTTTATTGCTAAGATTAGTGTAAGGTTTGCAATTATTGTAGAGAAAATTGACATAAATAGGATGTTTCCTGCAGCTTCAAATGAGGGTATGGGTATGAGAGTTCCCCTAATTAGGCTTAGGGAAAGGCAGAGTATCATTGAAATACAGATTACATAGAAAGTTAGTACGCTTGAATCAACTTCCTTCATTGAGGACTTGTTTACTCCAATTATATACATGCTATACATTAGGTTGGTTATTGTTAAAAGGAAAATCCCATATAAGCTAACCATGCCATGATTGGGAGAATAGGAGAGGAGGAAAACTCCTAAGAGTGAGAGTACGAGTGAAATATAGATTGATTTCTGCAACTTTTCTTTATAGAATAACCACATGAAGATTGCAATCATTACCGGAAATTGAAATCCTATTGTTGTCCCAATTCCTGAGGGAATATAATCGTAGGAAGAAACCAATGTAAGACCTGTAAGCCCGTAGCCTGCACCACCAATTAGAATAATATCTCTAATATTCTTTCTGCTTATCCTAAAATTTGCTTTGCGAAAGTAGAGATAAGCTCCATAAATTATCATTGAAAACAAGAACCTATAAAACATCAAGGCTTCAGAGCTCATGCCTTGAGCTTTTACAGGTATTGAGAATAGGGGAAGTAGTCCAAAAGTGATTGAGGAAATAATTGCATAAATTATTCCCCTAATCAATATCTTTTTAGTTTGATTAGCAGACAATATTTATGATTTTATTCTTTACAAAGATTATTTTCTTAACAGGTTTCCCTTCCATAAAGCGTTGCACTTCCGAGCTTGAAAGAACTTCATCTTCAATTTCCTTTTGCTCCTTATTAAGTTCAAACTCCATTGTTAGACGCATCTTACCATTGATTGAAACAGGATACTTAAAAGAACTTTCAACTAAAAGGCTTTCATCAATTTCAGGAAATTTCTCAAAGCTAATTGTGTTTTGATGACCCAACAAAGACCAGAGTTCTTCAGCAATAAAAGGTGCAAATGGAGATATAAGGATTGCTAAAGGCTCAAGAATTTCTCTCTTATTACATTTCAAATCGGTCAATTCATTCACACATATCATAAATGTAGATACAGAAGTATTGAAACTAAATCTTTCAATGTCTTCTTTCACCTTCCTAACTGCCTTGTATAATGCTTTATATTCAGCACTTGAAGGTTTTTCTTCTGAAATGTTTAGATTATTATCTTTATCGTGGTATAGCTTCCAAAGTTTTCTCATAAAACGAAAAACTCCTTCAATTCCCTTTGTGTCCCAAGGTTTGGACTGCTCTAATGGACCTAAGAACATTTCATATAGTCGTAGGGTGTCAGCACCATAACGCTCAATCAAATCATCAGGGTTTTGAACATTATACAAACTCTTTGACATTTTTTCAACCTCATATCCACAAACATATTTACCATCCTCTAAAATAAACTCCGAATCCTTAAATTCTTCTCTCCAAGACCTGAAAGCATCAATATCAAGAATATCATTATCAACAATATTAATATCAACATGGATTGCATCAACCTGATAATTATCTTTTAAATTATAAGAGACAAAACTATTCTTTCCCCTAACCCTATAAACAAAATTACTCCTGCCTTGAATCATTCCTTGATTAATTAGCTTTTGATATGGCTCTTCTTTCACAGAAAGACCAATATCAAAAAGGAATTTTGTAATAAAACGAGAATAAAGTAAATGTCCAGTTGCGTGTTCACTTCCTCCAATATATAAATCCACATTTTGCCAATAATCATTTGCCTCTTTTGAGAAATATCTTTCCTCATTATTAGGATCCATATACCTTAAAGAATATGCATTTGAACCAGCAAAGCCAGGCATGGTGTTAGTGTCTAATGGATATTTCACACCATTAATCTCCACATTCCAATCCTTTGCTCTTGCAATTGGTGGCTCCCCATCTTCAGTTGGAAGATAAACATCAATGTCTGGAAGTTCCAAAGGAAGATTTTTTTCATCCAAAACATATGGAATACCTTCTTTATAATAAACAGGGAAAGGCTCTCCCCAATATCTTTGACGAGAGAAAATAGCGTCTCTTAGGCGATAATTAATTGTTCCATAACCAATACCTTTTTCTTTAACGTAGGCTATAACTTCTTTCATTGCATCCTTCACTTCCATATTTGAAATAAAACCAGAATTAATGCAATGACCACTTTTTGAATCCTTAGCCTCTGTCCAAGAGTTTACATCCTCCTCCTTTTCACCAATAGGAACAACCACCTGCTTAATTGGGATATTGAAATGACGTGCAAATGCAAAATCCCTTGTGTCGTGAGCAGGGACAGACATAATGGCACCAGTACCATATCCAGCCAAAACATATTCCGAAATCCAAATAGGAACTCTTTCATTGCTTAAAGGATTGATAGCATAGGAGCCAGTAAAGACACCTGATATTTGCTTAACCTCCGATTGACGCTCTCTCTCAGAACGATTCTTTGCCCAAGAAACATAGTCTTCAACCTCTTTTTTCTTGTCTTGTTTGGTAAGTTTTTCAATCAAATCGTGTTCAGGACAAAGCACCATAAAGGTTACACCCCAAAGGGTATCGGGTCTTGTTGTAAAAACTTCCAACCTATCTCCATCTTCAGTTGTGAAAAACACAGCAGCTCCTTCACTCTTTCCAATCCAGTTTCTTTGAATTTCCTTAATAGAATCTGTCCAATCAATTGTTTCTAATCCTTGAAGCAATCTTTCTGCATAAGCAGTTATCCTCAAAGACCATTGACGCATAGATTTTCTTTCCACAGCACAGCCACCTCTAACCGAAACACCTCCCACAACCTCATCATTTGCCAAAACAGTTCCAAGTTGAGGACACCAATTGACCAAAGAGTCTGAAAGATAAGCCAAACGATAATTCATTAAAACATCACTCTTCTCTTTGTCGGAGTAGTTTGCCCAATCCTGAGCAGAAAAACATAATGGCTTAGTGCAGGCAACATTCAAGAGATTAGCTTGACCTTGTTCAAAGGCAGGAATTAGCTCATCAATAGGTCTTGCCATATTTGTATCGTAGCAATAATAAGAGTTGAAAAGTTGAATAAAACACCATTGAGTCCATTTATAGTATTTAGGGTCGCAGGTTCTAACCTCCCTATCCCAATCATAAGAAAGACCAATCTTATCTAATTGTTCTCTATAACGTTTAATGTTTATTTCTGTGGTAATTGCAGGATGTTGTCCTGTTTGAATAGCATACTGCTCTGCAGGCAAACCATAAGCATCAAAGCCCATAGGGTGCAAAACATTGAACCCATTAAGTCTTTTGTAGCGAGCAAAAATATCGGAAGCAATATATCCAAGAGGATGTCCAACATGTAATCCAGCACCAGAAGGATAAGGGAACATATCCAAAACATAGTATTTAGGTTTAGATTTATCTATTTCAACACTAAATGTTTTATTCTCTTTCCAATAGCTTTGCCATTTAGGCTCAACCTCTCTAAAATTATAGTCCATATAAAATATATCTTTTTAAATTCTAACTTGCAAAGATACAATATTAATTTATTTTTCCTTTTAGCATTTATCATTTAAGAGTTTAAATCAATGTAGGTATTGTTTAAATAGATATTCTTAATGTCTTGAAAGATTTACTTATTTTTCATAGATGGTTTTTATTCCTAAAACATCTCTTTAATTTTGTAATTATTATTGGATGTGGCGTTTTTAAGTAATTGATAATAAATACTATTTTAAAATATTTATGAGATGCGATAAAAAAAGTATTGGAAAAATTTGTTTATATTATTTTTATTTTTTTACTTTGCAGCGTTCTTAGGTTTATCCAACCAAAAGAAAAAAACCCCTCTTGCAGGCTATAAATGCAGAACCACGACGAACCATATTTAGAAACCAAAACAAGAAGGGCGTGCAAAGATACTAAAAAACCTACAATCTACAATACGATAGTATTCTAAATTCGTACGTAGGAGTCGTTTGCTTATCCTTCCGAAAATCCCATTAATAGCAAACAAGCGGTTTCCGAAAAGCTTATAGAGTAGGAAAATTTTAAATAATTTTGTCAGCCGTTGCTGACAACCTTTACCTTGCTGTGGCGAATTACCTTGTCTTCCAGCTTATAGCCTTTTTCAAAGACTGCTTCGACAGTGTCGTCTTCAAGCTCAGAATTTTCGCCGCGCATGACCGCCTCGTGATAAAGCGGGTCGAACTTTTCGCCTTTTGCGGGGATTTCTTCAACCTTGAGCCCCATAAAAACCTGCTTCAGCTGCCTTTGGATCATCTCCAGGCCAACCCTGATG
>ENA-UOOK01000878-UOOK01000878.1-fermentation-metagenome-genome-assembly--contig:-NODE-878-length-40377-cov-5.038837_pt1 | contig 40377 bp, 30 predicted proteins | sample MGYA00245777_ERZ724023 | MGnify/ENA primary metagenome ERZ724023 (study PRJEB28704, sample SAMN03018312) | fermentation metagenome | biome: anthropogenic terrestrial biome; feature: soil; material...
CTCTTCCCATTCCGAACAGAGAAGTTAAGCCCAATGGCGCCGATGGTACTGCACATTAATGTGGGAGAGTAGGTAACCGCCGTCTTTTAGAAGTCTTCAGGATTAAACCTGAAGGCTTCTTTTTTTTGTGTATATACAAAACCGCTATCCTAGGTAAGATTACTTCAAGTGATACTTTTTACCGAACCCGAAATACTTTAATTCATACAAATTATATACTTACTGCCTTATTGGGTGTTTTTTATATGGATTACGAAATAACATCTTTTATGTTTTGGGTATCTGTGAAACAATTAAGTTTCTGAGGTTGTCACGGTTTTAAATTGTCTGAAATTAGACTGTTTAGTTTTAATTAATTGGTATCTGTTGTTTTTTAATATGGGTATCTGTAGCTTTTTAATGAAGGTTTACGTTGTCCGAAGTTTGTCTTTTTAGCGTTCAGAGAATGTCTGAGAAGTCTCTGAGATAGTTTGGATTTTGAAGTTGCTTTAATTATATCGAAAAGCTTTACGCAATAATTAAGTGTTAAGCTATAAATTCAAATGGTTTTGCACGAAAAGACTTACAGTTGATCTATGTTCTATAATTTTAAGAATGCTTCAATCAATGATTTTAGGATCGTATCAATTAATGATTTTAAGAATATTACTTATCGTTTATGAACGCAAATGATATAGATTCTGTATATTAAATTTTATGAATGTAGTAAATAGAGATCTCAATGTTGTGAAAAATAATAAAAGTAGGAATCTGTGTTTTATATATTCAGTTGAAAAGTCTGATATCTGCGTTTTATAAAATTAATTGAAAAGTGTGATATGTGTGTTGTATATAATCAATAGTAAAGTGAGATATTTGTGTTGTGTAAAGTCAATGTTATAATGTTAACATTGACTCTTCACAAAGTGTTACTTTTTCGATACTTTGATTATGAACAAAGTAGGTGTTTTCTATTCCAACAGCACCTATACCAGGTAAAACAAATTTTGGTTCCACTGCGATGGCCATACCTTCTTTTAAAATATCTGGTGACTTTAGAGAAAGAACCGGAGGTTCGTTAATTTCTAAACCAACTCCATGGCCAATAAATTTAGCTTGTTGAATTGTTCCCATAAAATACGGTTCAAGATTGTTGTCTTTAACAATATTAATAGCAAGGTTGTAAAGATCTGTACAAGCAGTTCCTTCTTTTGATGATTTAGCAATTTGTTGGTGAATGTCTATTGAGACCTGATGTGCTTTGTAAGCGATTTCAGGAACAGAGTCTCCTATTGCAAAAGTACGAGTCATGTCATCCATCCATGGGCGATAATTTCCAGCCATATCAACCATCAAAGTAGTTCCATCTTTTAAGATAGCACCATTTGCACCAAGAGGGAGAATCGGATTTAATCCGTTGCCCCCTAAAGCATAATCATATGGTGAAGCTGCTTGTGCATTATTACCTGAAAGAATGCTGCCCATATAAATATCCATTTTCTCACCAAATGAGCGAAAAATACCAAGTGAACCGTTCAATCTCATCAAATGTTCCAATTCTATTTGGAATGCAATATCTGTCATTCCTTTATGGTAGATATTTGGAATTTGTTCATAAACTTTCGAATGGATTTGAGCATTTTCGCGAATTTGTTGAAGTTCAAATTCCGATTTGATACTTCTGATTGCACGCATTGTTTGCGAAACATTTATTAATTCCGGATTACCCAAAGCCTCTTGTAACCTGATTGTTGAAGAATATGGCATGACATCTGATTCAATCAGAATACGATTTATTTTAGATAAGTTATATTTATTGAAAAAGTCACATATCTGTTCCGGTTTGCGGATGTTTTCAATTCCATCCCCTGTTAGATTACTCGGTTTTTTGACAAAAAGTATAGGATCATTATCCGGAAGAATTAATAAATACCCATCAAATATATAACCACACAAGTAATATTGATTAACCGATGTTGTTATAATACAAGCATCAGTATTTGTTGACGCAATTGTTTCCTTAACCTTATTAATTCTTCTTTGTAACTCAAGTTTCATATTGTTTCTATTAAGTATTCCATATTCTCCAGGCAGCTTCCGCTTGTAAATGAAGCATTTCGGCGCCATTTTTAACTGTAGCGCCTTTTTCTTTGCCTTTTTTCAAAAAGAGTGTTTCTGCAGGATTATACACTAAATCAAATAATAAATGATTTGGTGTCAGAAGTGTATAAGGTATATCCGGACAAGTATCTGATTTAGGGAAGGTTCCTATTGGTGATGCATTTACAATAATCAAATGCTCATTTAAAATCTCTTCAGTCAATTCCTTATAAGTTATCACCCCATCGCGGGGAGTTCTGGACACAAACAGCGTTTCGATATTTAAATCTTTAAGAACCTGGTTCACAGCTTTTGAAGCACCACCCGTTCCTAATATCAAAGCTTTCTTTTGTCGTTGAAAATTAACAAGTGGATAAATAGACTCTTTAAATCCAATATAATCAGTATTATAACCTGTAAGATTATAATAATACATATCGTTATGTTTACGATCTACTTTTATCACATTAACTGCACCAATTGCTTTTGCCTCATCCGAGATATTGTTTAGAAAAGGAATAACTTTTTCCTTATATGGAATTGTCACGTTCAATCCTTTTAAATGCTGATTAAACAATAACACATGTCGAATTTCGAGAATATCTTCAATCTCGAAATTCAAGTACTCCGCATCTATATTTTCACGAATAAATTTTTCGGCAAAGTATTTAGTAGAAAAAGAGTGTGTTAAAGGGAATCCAATAAGTCCGTATGTATCCATTCTCTATTTTTCAGTTTGTGAACCCAAAGTCCATGCCAATCCCACGCTTCGTCTGTACGTATTCATTCTCTATTTTTCAGCGATATATAAAGTACAGATTCCAAGTGTTAATCTTCGAAGACGAATATTTCTGAAACCATTTTTCTTTAGAATCAACATCATTTGACGTCCCTGTGGAAACACTTGTACAGATTTTGGCAGATATTCATAAGCCGATTGTTCAGTTGCAAATAAGTTTGACATTACCGGCATCACTTTCTCAGAATACCATCCATATAATTGTTTCATCGGTGATTGTTCCGGAGTAGAAAGTTCCAGAAACAGAAATACACCCCCCGGTTTCAGTACACGTACAACTTCAGAGAAGCATTTGTCGATATCTTCGAAATTACGTACACCGAAAGCCACTGTAACAGTATCAAAAGTGTTATCATTAAAGGACAAATCCGCACAATCTTCATGTTGAAAAGATATCTTGTTTTGTAAACCAGCCTTTAGTACTTTTCTTTTGCCAATATCCATCATGCCATCAGAGATGTCTATTCCTATTACCTCTTTTGGTTGAAGTATTTTCTCAGCCAGAATTGCAAAATCCCCAGTGCCAGATGCAACATCAAGAATATGTTGATGTGGATAATGTTTTAGTACATTAATAGCCTCTTTTCTCCAATAGTTGTCGATTCCAAGAGAAAGGATACCGTTCATTTTATCATAAACCGGTGAAATTTCATCAAACATCACCTCTATCTGTTCCGTTTTTGATTGGTCAGAATCATAAGGATGCAGATCCTCTACTTTATAATTCATTTTTTACTTGTTAGTGAGATAGATTATTTGCCCGTAAGATAGTTTATTATATTCTTTTCGATGCGAGCTTCCAAGTCGTTAGCATTAGCCTTTATAAACTTTTCACCCGTAATCGTTTCGTACAATTCTATATATCTTTCAGAGACGCTATTGCAATAATCCTCAGTCATTGTTGGAACTTGTTGACCAGATTTTCCCTGGAAACCATTTTCCATTAGCCATTTTCTAACAAATTCCTTTGAAAGTTGTTTCTGTTCTTCCCCCTTTTCGAAAAGTTCCTTATAACCTTCACTATAAAAATAGCGAGAAGAATCCGGAGTATGAATTTCATCAATCAAGTAAATAATACCATCCTTTTTTCCGAACTCATATTTTGTATCCACGAGTATCAATCCCTTTTCGGCAGCCATTTCTGTGCCACGTTGAAAAAGAGCATACGTATATTTTTCCAACTGTTCGTAATCCTCTTTACTAACCAGTCCCTGAGCAATTATTTCCTCTTTAGATATATTTTCATCATGCCCTTCGTCCGCTTTAGTAGTAGGAGTAATTAGAGGCGAGTCGAATTTCTGATTTTCTCTCATTCCTTCAGGTAAAGGCAATCCACACAAAGTGCGAGCACCACTTTTATATTCACGCCATGCGCTTCCTGTGATATACCCACGAATCACCATTTCCACTTTAAAAGGGTCACACTTTTTTCCGACAGTGACCATAGGATCAGGTGAAGCTGTTTTCCAATTAGGAACTATATCTGCTGTAGCATCCAAGAATTTCGAAGCGATTTGATTCAACACTTGTCCTTTATAAGGAATACCTTCGGGCAAGATCACATCAAAAGCAGAAATACGATCTGTAGCAATCATTACCAGTGTTTCGTCACCAATGCTATAAACATCGCGCACTTTTCCGTGATAAACATTAGTCTGTCCCGGAAATTGATAATTAGTTTTTACTAATGAATTGTTCATAATTTATTATATTTATACCTGTTCTTTTCTCTCTTCTTTGAAGTTTAGTTCTTTCTCTTCACTTTTCTCATAAGCATCCACAATATGTTGAACCAGTTTATGTCGTACGATATCCTTTTTATTGAACTCAACTTTCCCGATGCCCTTAATGTTTTTCAACACATTCATTGCATGTATTAAGCCCGATTGCTGAGAATGAGGTAAGTCGATTTGTGTGATATCACCAGTAACAATCATTTTGCCATTCATTCCCAACCTTGTGAGGAACATTTTGATTTGCTGTTTAGTTGTATTTTGCGCCTCGTCGAGAATGATAACCGCATCATTTAACGTGCGCCCCCTCATAAAAGCGAGCGGAGCAATTTGGATAATATTATTTTCAATATAATCCTTTAGTTTTAATGGTGGGAGCATATCTTCCAGCGCATCATAAAGCGGCTGCAAATAAGGATCTATCTTTTCCTTCATATCACCAGGCAGGAATCCGAGTTTTTCACCCGCTTCGACTGCCGGTCGGCTTAGTATAATTTTTCTGACCTGTTTTGTTTTCAGTGCTCTAACAGCCAAGGCTATAGCTGTGTAAGTCTTTCCCGATCCCGCAGGACCAATTGCAAACACCAAATCATTTTTATCAAATGTCTCCACCAGTTTCATCTGATTAGCTGTACGCGCAATAATTGGTCGTCCGTTCATGCCATGAATAATCAGATTATCCAGATTAGAGATATGCGGAGTTTTTCCTTTTACAATATCCAGTATATCCTCCTCTTTCAGCACATTCATTTCGATGCTAAACTTCTCCAACTCACGAATATTTTCCTCAAAAGACTTCAGTTCATCCTCTTCTCCGACCACTTTAATAACATTTCCCCGAGCAACAATGCGTAATTTTGGGAACAATGTTTTTAACAGTTGAATGTTATTATTGTTGATTCCAAAGAAAATTACAGGATCAATACCTTCAAGAATTATTATACGTTCAATCATTAAAAATTTAGTTTTAACTGATAAGAATGATTCTCTTTTCCCTGGATATATTTAATGAAGGCATTGTTAACCATGCGGTTACCTCCAGGAGTGGGGTAGTCGCCCGAGAAATACCAGTCGCCCGCATTATTTGGGCAAGCCACATGCAGATCCTCTATAGTTTGGAAAACGATTTTCACTTTAGCCTTTATAGTATCATCCGTGAGCATTTCAGTCATCTTGTCAGATATCTCATCATCTGTAAAAGGAGCATAAATTTCTTTCACATAATTCACTATTTCCTCCTTATTCTTTTTGCTTTGTGCCAAAGATTTATTGTACACATCATCAATCACATGTTCCATGTTTCTTTCTTTGAGCAATTCTATTGCCGCTCTAAAAGCGATAAATTCGCTCATTTTCGACATATCTATGCCATAGCAATCCGGGTATCTGATCTGCGGAGAAGAAGAAACAATCACTATTTTTTTTGGATCAAGTCTATCAAGAATTTTGATAATACTCTGTTTAAGAGTCGTTCCCCTTACGATACTATCGTCTATAATCACCAAGTTATCTATTCCCCGTCTTAATGATCCGTATGTAACATCATATACGTGAGCTGCTAAATCGTTTCTGGTATTACCTTCCGCGATAAAAGTACGCAGTTTGATATCTTTGATTGCCACTTTTTCTGAGCGCACCCGTTTTTTGAGTAAAGTCTCAATTTCTTGTTGCGAAATTCGACCAGCATTTTCAATAATATACTTTGATTTCTCTTTATTGAAGTGCGATTCCAGTCCCTCAAGCATTCCCATATAAGCAACTTCTGCCGTGTTAGGTATAAACGAGAAGACCGTATTGTCCATATCATCATCGATAGCCTTTACAATTTTAGGCACCAATTGTTCACCAAGTTTTTTACGTTCTCTATAAATATCAAAGTCCGATCCTCTTGAGAAATAGATTCTTTCAAAAGAGCAAGGCGTTATTTTTTCTTTAGGAGCTATGATTTGATCAATGCTGAATCGTCCGTCTTTCTTTACTATCAACGCCTGTCCCGGTCCGATTTCGTGAATATCATCCTTTTTTAAGTTAAAAGCCGTTTGGATTACCGGTCTTTCAGAAGCGACCACTACTATTTCATCGTCATGATAATAAAAAGCCGGTCGAATACCCCAAGGGTCGCGCATTACAAATGCGTCTCCGCATCCAATTAGGCCACAAATAGTGTACCCACCATCCCATATTTTGCTTGCTCTTTTCAACAGAAAAGGAATATCCAGATTTTTTTCGACCAGTGCACTTATTTCATTTCCGGATTTTCCTTCTTTATCGATGTGATCATATTGATATTGAACCTCCCTGTCGAGATAATGACCCAGAGACTCAAGAATAATAAATGTATCAGCGTAGTCCCGCGGATGTTGTCCTTCAGAGACCAGTTGATTAAACATTTCATCAACGTTTGTCATGTTAAAGTTTCCCGCCATGGCCAAACTTCGTGATGCCCAGTTGTTTCTCCTCAAGAAAGGATGAACATATTGCTCACCACTTTTGCCTGTGGTGCTGTAACGCAAATGTCCTAAATATAATTCAGCACCATAAGGCACATTCTCTTTAACGAAATTAACATCGTCCAATTCCTCGTTAGAGAACTCTCTGATTTTTGCATTCACTTCAGTAAAGATTTTAGTGATTGCGTTAGACCCTAATGCTCTTTCTCTGAAAATGAACTCTTTACCTTGAGCTGCTTCCAGCTTTACTGCAGCCAATCCTGCTCCTTCTTGTCCCCGATTGTGTTGTTTCTCCATCAGCAGATATAACTTGTCCAGTCCATATCTCCATGATTCATATTTCTTATAATAATAATCGAGGGGTTTTAATAAGCGGATCATTGCGACCCCGCATTCGTGCTTAATCTGATCTGTCATTTGTGAGTCTATGTGAAATTAAGATACAAATTTACGCTGAATTAGAGAATTTGCCTATTATTTGACCATAAAAATATTAAATTATCCATTAGAACGGTGATTAATAATTGAATAATCTTTTTGTTCAAAAAATTGTTTATGTTAATAATTCCAAAAACTCGTATATATTTTGTTGGGAGCATACTGAGAGCATAGTGGGAGCATAGTGAGACCATGGTGAGACCATGGTGAGACCATGGTGAGAGGTAGGTGAGAGGTAGGTGAGAGCTTAGTGAGACCACGGTGAGAGGTAGGTGAGAGCAAGGAGAATGTTTAACAAAGAAAAATAATAACAAAAAAGGTTAAGTTGAATGGAATTTTTGATGTATGCAAAAAATAGCATAATTCTTTGTATTTTTGCATACAGTATTCAACAACACTTAAAATAATAATATTTATGGCTACAAAACCATTTAAGTATCAGGAACCATTTCCTAAGGTGTCAAAAGATAACACAGAATATTATCTGTTATCAAAAGATTATGTTTCTGTTTCTGAATTCGAAGGAGAAGAAGTATTAAAAGTTCAACCCGAAGCGCTTACGCTATTATCACAGCATGCTTTTCGTGATGTAGAATTTCTTTTACGTCCAGAGCATCAGGAACAAGTTGCAAAAATTTTAGGAGATCCCGAATCAAGTGAAAACGATAAATATGTTGCACTAACATTTCTTCGTAACGCCGAGATTTCTGCCAAAGGAGTGTTACCCTTTTGTCAGGATACCGGAACTGCAATTATCGTAGGTAAAAAAGGTCAGCGAGTTTGGACCAACGGTAACGACGAAGAAGCCTTATCTCAAGGAGTTTACAACACATTTGTCAATGAGAACCTTCGTTATTCACAAAACGCACCATTAAACATGTACGATGAAGTGAATACAGGATGTAATTTGCCAGCTCAAATAGATTTATATGCTGTTGAAGGCAACGAGTATAATTTCCTATGTATTGCCAAAGGCGGTGGTTCGGCAAATAAGACATACCTCTATCAGGAAACAAAGGCATTGCTTGCCCCCGGAAAGTTGGAAAATTTCCTGATTGAGAAGATGAAAACTCTTGGAACCGCAGCATGTCCACCCTATCATATTGCATTTGTAATAGGTGGCACATCAGCTGAGACCAATTTGAAAACCGTTAAGTTAGCATCAGCAAAATATTACGACAATTTGCCAACTGAAGGAAACGAGTATGGTCAAGCATTTCGCGATTTTGAATTAGAAGAAAAGCTCAAGAAAGCCTCAGAAGAATTAGGATTAGGCGCACAGTTTGGCGGTAAATATTTTGCACACGACATTCGTGTAATTCGTATGCCAAGACATGGAGCCTCCTGTCCAGTAGGTATGGGCGTATCTTGTTCTGCCGACCGAAATATTAAAGCAAAGATCAACAAAGACGGAATTTGGATTGAGAAATTAGAAGATAATCCAGGTCGTTTGATTCCCGAAGAATATCGTAAACAAGGCGAAAGCGGCGGAGTAAAAATTGATTTGAACCGTCCGATGGGAGAGATTTTAGAAGAATTGAGCAAATATCCCGTTTCCACCCGTTTGTCGTTAAGTGGAACCATTGTAGTTGGTCGCGATATTGCCCATGCAAAGTTGAAAGAACGTCTTGACCGAGGCGAAGATTTACCTCAATATATTAAAGACCATCCCATATACTATGCCGGTCCAGCTAAAACCCCGGTAGGTTATGCTTCAGGTTCTATGGGTCCAACCACTGCCGGTAGAATGGATTCATACGTTGATTTGTTTCAATCGCATGGCGGCAGTTTAATTATGTTGGCAAAAGGTAATCGCAGTCAGCAAGTTACCGATGCCTGCAAGAAATACGGAGGTTTTTATTTAGGAAGTATTGGTGGTCCTGCAGCCATATTAGCTCAGAACAGCATCAAGAAACTTGAATGTCTTGAATATCCCGAATTGGGAATGGAAGCAATTTGGAAAATAGAAGTTGAAGATTTTCCTGCATTCATCCTTGTAGATGATAAAGGGAACGATTTTTTCAAAGTCGTTACTCAACCCAATTGTTCATTTAGTTAATAAACCTTTAATATAGTAAAAAGAGCAATGCCAAGCATTGCTCTTTTTTTTGTTATTAAACTTAAAAATGCAAAAGGTGAGTTGCAATAGTTGACAAAAAGTGTTTACTTTGTTTCAGCTCAAATAAATTATAAAATGAATAAATTAACTACGTTATTGATAACGATTTTTATGGTGCTGGGATTGACAGTAAATGCTCAAGGGCGCACCGAGATTACATTACAAGAAGGTTGGAAGTTTTCGAGAGAAGATAATCCTGCAGCATCTAATGTAAATTTTGATGATAGTAAATGGCAAACGGTTAGAATTCCTCACGACTGGGCAATTTATGGACCTTTCAGTTGGCAAAATGATTTGCAGGAAATGGCCATTACACAAGACGGGCAAAAAGAAGCGATGGAACATGCCGGTCGCACCGGAGGACTTCCTTTTGTAGGTATCGGTTGGTATCGTCTTGATTTCAAATTACCCGAATATTCAAAGCAAAAAAGAGCCTCCATTATTTTTGATGGAGCAATGAGTCACGCACAAGTATATTTGAATGGAGAAAAAGTAGGTTATTGGCCCTATGGATATAATTCATTTCATTTTGATATTTCTCCATATTTAAAAGAAAATGGGACCAATACACTTGCTGTTCGTCTTGAAAATCTGCCTCAAAGCAGCAGGTGGTATCCCGGAGCCGGACTTTACAGAAATGTACATGTTGTAGTTACTGAAGACGCACATATTCCTGTATGGGGCACATACGTAACCACACCAGTAGTTCGCGATGATTATGCAAAAGTTAACGTTAAGACAAAGATTGCAATTTCAAATGATACAACACTTTCAGTAAAAGGAAATAAGTCTAATCAGATTAAATATAGTCTTGACACATCTATAAAAGATAAGAACGGGCAAGTAGTTGCCACATCAAAAACAATACTCACAAAATATGATGATGGTGTAATTGATCAAACATTGATAGTGAATAATCCAGAACTTTGGGATTTGGATAATCCAGTATTATACACAGTTCAATCACAGTTAAATAAACTTGAAACAGAGAAAGTAGTGTCGGGTAATAAGACAGAATCAAAAGAAATAGCCTATCCTGTTGATAGTTACGATACCCCTTTTGGAATTCGTACAATTGAAGTGATTCCCGACAAAGGATTTTTCTTGAATGGAGAACGAGTAGTATTTCAAGGAGTTTGCAATCACCACGATTTGGGACCTTTGGGAGCAGCAGTAAACGATGCCGCAATTCGTCGCCAGATCAGGATTATGAAAGATATGGGTGTTAATGCAATACGAACATCACATAATATGCCCGCTCCCGAATTGGTGAGAGCCTGCGATGAGATGGGTATGATGTTGATGGTAGAGACATTTGATGAATGGAAGAGCCCTAAAATGGTTAACGGTTACAATCAGTTTTTTGATGAATGGGCCGAGAAAGACCTTGTGAATGTAATTCATCATTACAGAAATAATCCAAGTGTTGTAATGTGGTGTATAGGAAATGAAGTACCAGAACAGGGAGATGGAGTGAACGGACCGAAGCGTACACGTTTTCTGCAAGATATTTGTCACCGTGAAGATCCTACCCGTCCAGTAACCAATGGAATGGATAATCCTGATGCTGTTGTTGCAAATGGGATGGCAGCTATTTTGGATGTTCCCGGATTCAACTATCGTCCTTTCAAATATCAACAGAACTATTCTAAATTGCCTCAGCAGGTGGTTTTAGGCAGTGAAACAGTTTCTACTGTAAGTTCAAGAGGAGTTTATAAATTTCCTGTAGAGCGAAAAGCGATGGCCAAATATGATGATCATCAAGCATCTTCATACGATGTAGAACATTGTTCGTGGTCTAATTTGCCAGAGGATGATTTTATCCAGCATGAAGAATTACCATACGCAATGGGAGAATTTGTGTGGACTGGTTTTGATTATTTAGGCGAACCAACCCCTTATTACAGTGATTGGCCAAGTCACAGTTCATTATTTGGAATAGTTGATTTAGCAGGATTACCAAAAGATCGCTATTATTTATATCGCAGTCATTGGAACAAAGACTCAGAAACTCTGCATATTCTTCCACATTGGAATTGGAAAGGTCGAGAAGGAGAGGTGACACCTATTTTTGTATATACAAATTATCCTTCAGCAGAAGTATTTATTAACGGTAAAAGTCAGGGTAAACAAACAAAAGACCTATCAGTTAAACTTGATGGAAGTTATACAACAGAAGCGCAAAAGAGTTTTGAACGCCAGAAAAGATATCGTTTAATGTGGATGGATACAAAATATGAACCAGGAACAGTAAAAGTAGTCGCCTATGATGAAAATGAAAAAGCTGTTGCTGAGAAAGAAATGCATACCGCAGGCAAACCATATAAAATTGTATTAGAGGCAGATCGTAATTCAATAAAATCAGATGGCAACGATTTGTCGTTTATCACTGTTAAAGTAGTAGATAAAGATGGCAATCTTTGTCCCGATGCCAATATGTTAGCCACTTTCACTGTAAATGGAGAAGGGTTTTACCGTGCCGGTGCAAATGGTGATCCCAGCTGTCTTGATCAGTTTCATCTTCCTCAAATGCACTTCTTTAGCGGGATGTTGACAGCTATTGTTCAATCGACAGATAAAGCAGGTACAATTGAATTTGAGGCAAAGGCCAAGGGTTTAAAGAGCGGAAAGATAAAAATAAATACAAAATAATATACAAATTGAGTTGATTTAGTATAATCTTAACAAATTCTTCATAAATTTGAGATCATTTAGTAATATTAGTTTTTGAACTTTGCAAATAAAAATGAACATTATTTTTGAAATGATTATTATAAAGAATTATTTATTAACACAATTAATTAAATGAAAAAGATTACTTTATTGTCAATTTGCGTTATTCTTGTATCCTTTGTTCTTTCTGGTCAGGAAGTCAGCAATGGCGTTATGAGGTTAAGTGAATTTTCACAACCTCAAAAACGTAACAACATTTTGATTCCCGATGTAAATGGTTATAAGGTGTTGAAATGTGATTTTCATCAGCACACTGTCTTTTCTGACGGCGAAGTATGGCCAACAGTTCGTGTTCAGGAAGCATGGAATGAAGGATTGGATGCCATATCGATTACAGATCATATGGAATATACTCCTCACAAAGCCGATCTTATTCCCAATAATGAAAGGCCTTATGAGATTGCAAAGCCCAATGCGTTGAAAAAGAATGTGTTGCTTATTAAAGGAGCAGAGATTACCCGTGCCACACCTCCCGGTCATTTTAATGCAATTTTTATTGGTAATACTGCTGAATATGATACAGATAACAGTAAAAAAGAGAATGACCGTTTGGCTGTTATGAAAGCTAAAGAACAAAACGCTTTTATCTTTTGGAATCACCCGGGATGGCAGCCAGGTATTGCAGGTTCATATGAATGGCTACCATTTGTAGAAGATTTGTATAAAAACAAGGCACTTCATGGTATGGAGGTTATTAATGGCACCGGTTTACATATGAAAGCTCTTGATTGGTGTGTTGATAAAGGGCTAACTGTTATGGCCAGTACTGATATTCATAATCTGATCAACCTAAGTTACGATATCAGCAAAGATTATGTTCATCGTACAATGACACTTGTAATGTCAAAGGATCGCACACCTGAAGGAATTCGTGAAGCACTTGAGTCAGGACGAACAGTCGCTTGGGCAAGTAAGTTTTTGGCAGGTAAAGAAGAAAATGTTCGCAATTTGTTTAATGCATGTGTGAAGTTATCTCCGAGTTTTTATAATGAAAACGGGAAAAATGGAGTTGTGAAATATTACGAAATTCAAAATAATAGCGATTTGTATTTCGAATTAGAACTTACTTCAGGCAGCGGAACAAAAAGAGTAGTGCTCTATCCTCAAACCTCGCAAGTTATAACAGCTGCCGAGGGTCAAGATAGTTTAACTTATGATGTTGTAACAACATATGTTAGAAGCGATAAACATCTTTCCGTAAGCCTATCATTATAATTGACAAAAAAGCAAGAATAAATCGGAAAAGTAAATAACTTTAAAGAAGAATTTATGAATTTTTGATTAGATGTTTTGTTTTCTATCAATTGAAAATATATTTAAAATGGGGGATAAAACTTAAAAAGGTTTATCCCCCCTTCCTTTGCATAAAAAAACAGATTTATTGCATCTGATTATTCATTATCTTTGCACTTTCATTTAAAGATTATGGCAAGAAACAAAAAACAATTACCGGTTTTGCAGTCTGTAACAATTACAGATGTGGCAGCCGAGGGAAAAGCAATCGCTAAAGTTGATGGATTAGCAGTATTTGTATCTTATGCAGTTCCGGGTGATGTGGTTGATATTCAATTGACTCGGAAAAAAAATAGTTATGCCGAAGGGCGTGTTGTTAATTTTGTTTCGTATGCCGAAAAGCGTTCGGTAGCTTTTTGTGAGCATTTTGGAATATGTGGAGGTTGCAAATGGCAAATTTTGCCTTACGAAGAACAATTGAAGTACAAGCAAAAACAGATAATTGACAATCTTGTTCGAATTGGGAAAGTAGAGCTACCCGAAATATCACCTATTCTTGGTGCACCAAAGACTACTTTCTATCGTAATAAATTGGAATTCACTTTCTCTAATAAAAGGTGGTTAACTGAAAAAGAGATTATATCTGAAGAACAGTTTGCCCATATGAATGCTTTGGGATTTCATATTCCCGGCATGTTTGATAAGGTGTTGGATATCAGTAAGTGTTGGCTTCAGGGTGGCATTTCAAATCAAATACGCAATGCTATCAGGACATATTGTTTGGACAACGATTATGATTTTTTTGATTTGCGTAATCAAGAAGGATTGATGCGAAATATTATTGTTCGTACAGCATCTACCGGTGAAATAATGTTGATTGTAGTATTTTATAAAGAAGATAAAGAACGTCGGGAAAATATCTTGAATTATATTGCAGAGACTTTCCCTCAAATAACTTCTTTATTATACATTATAAATAGTAAGGCAAATGATACAATTACTGATCAAGAAGTAATTACCTGGAAGGGTGCGGATTGCATATATGAAGAAATGGAAGATCTTAAATTTAAGATCGGGCCAAAATCATTTTATCAGACAAATAGTGAACAAGCATATAATCTGTACAAAGTAGTAAGAGATTATGCTCAGCTTACCGGTAATGAATTAGTTTATGATTTATATACAGGAACAGGAACGATTGCCAATTTCATTGCTCACAATGCTAAAAAAGTAGTCGGAATTGAATATGTTCCTGATGCTATTGAAGATGCAAAAGTCAATTCGAAGTTGAATAACATCAATAATACATTGTTCTTTGCCGGAGACATGAAAGATGTACTTTCTGAAAATTTCATTGATGAACATGGTCAGCCCGATGTCATCATTACAGATCCCCCTCGTGCCGGTATGCATGGAGATGTTGTTGAGACCATTCTTGCATCTAAACCAAAGCGAATAGTTTATGTTAGTTGCAATCCCTCAACGCAAGCACGTGATATTAACTTAATGGATAACGAATATAAAGTTGTTAGAGTTCAGCCAGTTGATATGTTCCCTCATACACAGCATGTTGAGAATGTTGTGCTGTTGGAAAGAAGATAATGATTTCATGAACTCAGTGGTAGAAAATGCAATAGTCTCAGCATTATAATGTAAAGAAAGCAATAATCATTGTAAATAGAATCATTTATTAAAAAATGGTTTTATTTCATTAGATTAATACTTTATGTCAATAACAAAATAAGGGATATTAAGAATATCCCTTATTTATTGATTGTTATATAATTTAAGCTTTTGAAGCTGTGGTAGATGTTGATAATGGAACATAAACTCTGGTAGCCAATTCTTTATCCAAAGAATATAAACCATAGCCATTATCGCCGATTAATTTCAATGCATCGATATAGTTAAGAGCATTTTCCTCTTCTTCGACTTGTTCATCAACAAACCATTGAACCAAGCTTTCAGTAGCAAAATCTTTTTCTGAACGCGCCAAAGCGAATAAATCATTAATAAGTCCAGTTACAACCTGTTCGTGTTTAAGATTTTCTTCAAAAAGATTTAACACAGAATCCCAAGTTGTTGGTACCGCTTCGATTGGACGCAAGTCGACTTTATTGCCTTTTGCAATCATATATTTTATGAATTTATTGGCATGATCCAATTCTTCTTTATACTGTACCTCAAACCAATTTGCTACTCCCGGTAAACCTCGGTTACCAGCATAAGTAGACATTGATAGATATAGATATGCTGACCAAAATTCAGCATTGATTTGTTTGTTAATAGCTGTTTCTAAATTTTTACTTAACATAATTGTGTTTTATTTGAATATTTGTTTATTACTTATTGTTATTAGAAACGTTTTTACAATCTAAAATGTTTAGTGAAATTCAATAAAAAATATCAGAAATGCTATCTTTTGCTCAAAATGAAAATGTAATTGCTATATGTGAAGAAACAGTCATCAATTTTTTTACTATCTTTGCGCTTTGATTATTTAGGTAAAACTTGTAATTCATTACTTTTTATTAAAATGAATCTGTTAAGAAATAAAATGTCTAATTATGATGTCCCGCAGAAAATTAAAGCTGCAGGCATCTATCCATATTTCAGGGTTATTGAGAGTGATCAAGATACTGAAGTTGTTATCAATGGGAAAAAAGTTCTAATGTTTGGCTCGAATGCCTATTTAGGACTAACTAATCACCCAAAAGTAAAAGAGGCTTCTATTGAGGCAACTAAAAAATATGGTACCGGTATGGCCGGTTCACGTTTTTTAAATGGTACACTCGATATTCACCTTGAACTGGAAAGAAAGCTTGCCAACTTTGTTGGTAAAGACGATGCGATGGTGCTTTCTACCGGATTCACTGTAAATGAGGGAGTGCTCGGTTGCTTAACTGGAAGAAATGAATATCTGCTTTGGGACGAAAGAGACCATGCATCTATCATAGAAGGTTTACGTACTTCTTTTTCCACAAAATATAAATTTCGTCATAATGATATGGCATCTCTTGAACGCCATTTAAGAAGATGTGATCCTCACAAAATAAAGCTTATTGTTGTCGACGGTGTTTTCAGTATGGAGGGTGACCTTGCTAAACTTCCTGAGATTGTGGAGTTAGCTAAGAAATATAAAGCTAACATCATGGTTGATGAGGCTCATAGTTTAGGTGTTCTTGGCAAGAATAATACAGGAAAAGGTGTTTGCGATCATTTTGGATTAACCAAAGATGTAGATTTGATTATGGGCACTTTCAGTAAGTCGCTTGCATCTATCGGCGGTTTTGTAGCCGGTGATTTTGAAGTACTTAATTATTTGAGACATACAATGAGGCCATATATTTTCAGTGCAAGTATTACTCCAGGTGCTACTGCCGCAGCTTCTGCTGCTTTAGATATCTTGAGGGCTGAACCTGAAAGAGTAGATAAGTTGTGGGAGATGACCAATTACACTATTAAACAATTTAAAGATAGAGGTTTTGAAGTTGGTCCAACAGAAACGCCTATTATCCCTTTGTATATAAGAGACGATCCCAAAACATTTCAGATAACCAAAATACTATTTGAAGAAGGTATTTTTGTGAATCCTGTTGTATCGCCAGCTGTTGCGCCAGCAGATACTCTTATTCGTTTCTCGTTGATGGCAACTCATAATTATGATCAAATTAATTATGCTATTGAACATATCGATAAAGTATTCCGTAAAATGGAGATATTGAAATAATATTCCAAGTAATCATATAAAAAAAGCCTGAGCATTATTGTTCAGGCTTTTTCAATACATAAAAGTATGATTAGTTTTCTGAAAAGTATGAAGAAACACCCTCATGCGTAGCTTTCATTCCCTTATCCCCTTTGTGCCAATTCGCAGGACAAACTTCTCCATATTCTTCGGTGAATTGAAGTGAATCTATCATTCGTAAAACCTCTTCAACGCTTCGGCCTAGTGGCATATCATTTACAACTTGATGGCGAACTATACCTTGTTTATCGATAAGAAATAACCCTCTGTATGCTTCGGCAGATCCGTTAAATATTTGATTTCCATTATCATCATAATCGAATTCGCCAGCGAGCACATCATAATCCATTGAGATGGTAAGTGAGTGATCTGCGACAACCGGGTATTTGATTCCTTGAATTCCACCATTGTTTTTTGGTGTTTGCAACCATGCAAGATGAGAGTTTACAGAATCAGTTGATGCAGCAACAACTACTGTATCTCTTTTTTCAAATTCGTTCATCTGTTCTTGAAAAGCATGAAGTTCCGTTGGGCAAACAAATGTGAAGTCTGCAGGATAGAAAAAGAATACTACATACTTCTTTTGGATATACGGTTCCAGTGAAAAATCATTTACAATTTCCGAACCGTTAATAACTGCCGGAGCACTGAATAAAGGTGCTTTTTTACCTACTAATACTGACATAATTTCAATAATTTATTTTGTTTGTTGATTAATTAATGGTCAAAAATACAAAGATAATATGTCAATATGAAATATATAATGAAATATGAGATATCAAAAATATCTATATGGATAGAAACAGAAATAAGGTTAACCTTTATAAAAAAAAGACTCAAATATAGTTATTCTGCACAAAAATAACTATATTTGCATGCAATAAAAAAGAAAGGCTGATAACTATGTCATTTATTGCAGATAAAATCATTATGGAAGGGTTGACTTTCGACGATCTTTTGTTAGTCCCCGCTTATTCCGAAGTTCTTCCTCGCGAAGTAGACCTTACGACGCATTTTTCACGTAACATTGTACTTAACATTCCTATGGTGTCCGCTGCTATGGATACTGTAACTGAGACGAATATGGCAATTGCCATTGCCCGTGAAGGTGGAATTGGTGTTATTCACAAAAACATGCCCATTGCTGCTCAAGCTAAAATGGTAAGTGCTGTAAAGCGTGCTGAAAATGGTATGATTCTTAATCCCATTAGCATTACGAGAGGTAAAACCGTTTCGGACGCATTGGCTTTGATGGCTGAATTTCATATCGGAGGGATTCCGGTAGTAGATGAAAATAATCTATTAGTTGGGATTGTGACAAATCGTGATTTGCGTTTTGAACGCAATATGGATAAATCTATTGAGGACGTAATGACAAAAGAAAATGTTATTACTACCCGTCAATCAACCGATTTAGAAGCAGCAGCAGATATACTTCAGCAATACAAGATTGAGAAACTGCCTGTTGTTGATAACGACAATAAATTGGTAGGTCTTATTACCTATAAAGACATCACCAAAGCAAAAGACAAACCATTTGCATGTAAAGACGATAAAGGTCGTTTACGCGTAGCAGCCGGTTTGGGTGTTACAAAAGATACATTGGAACGAGCAGAAGCACTTGTTGAAGCAGGCGTTGATGCTTTGATTATTGATACTGCCCACGGTCATTCTAAGGGAGTAAAAGATACTTTGATAGAAGTAAAGAAAGCATTTCCCGGAATAGACGTAGTAGTAGGCAACATTGCCACAGGAGATGCCGCTAAATACTTAGTTGACGCAGGAGCAGATGGAGTAAAAGTTGGAATTGGTCCCGGTTCTATTTGTACTACTCGTGTCATTGCAGGTGTAGGTGTGCCACAATTATCAGCAATTTTTGATGTTGCTGAAGCACTAAAAGGTACAGATGTTCCATTGATTGCTGATGGTGGACTTAGATATTCAGGAGATATTGTAAAAGCACTTGCTGCCGGAGGATCATCTGTAATGATGGGTTCTATGTTTGCAGGTACAGAAGAATCTCCAGGAGAGACCATTATTTTCAATGGTCGTAAGTTCAAGTCATACAGAGGAATGGGGTCATTGTCCGCAATGCAGCAAGGATCAAAAGACCGTTATTTCCAGTCAGGAGAAGAAGATGTGAAGAAGCTTGTTCCTGAAGGAATTGAAGCACGCGTACCATTCAAAGGAACATTGCAGGAAGTCGTTTATCAGATGGTTGGCGGTTTAAGATCAGGAATGGGTTATTGTGGTGCAGCCAATATGGATGAACTTCATCAAGCTAAATTCACACGAATAACCTCTGCAGGATATGCTGAAAGCCATCCACATGATGTTATGATTACTCGCGAAGCTCCAAATTACAGCAGAGACAGCGATTAATAATATTCAGTTTATACGCACTCAGCCTTCGATTAGATTAAGGATTGTAGCAGAGATAGCTATTAAATTAATTAAATAAGAAAATATGAGATGAGAAAGTTAGCCTTTGTTCTTTGTATTTTACTTGTAATAACAAACTTGATAATGGCGCAAAATCATGATTTACAGCAAATTGCAAACACTATTGGCGAGAAATACGCTCCCGATAAGCGTGTGGCAGTGTATGATGTCAAGGTTACACAACATAGCTATGCCATTATTTTATCAGGCGAAACAAGTGAAGTTGCAGCATATAACGAGGTGCTTTCTCATATGAAATCATATACTTCGCGCATAGAAGACAATATTAATATTCTGCCCGACAAAGATTTAGGTGCAGAAACCCGAGGTATTATATATAATTCGACAGGCAATGTCTATTCCAAAAATGCACACAGTGCAGAATTAGTCACACAAGTACTTCTTGGAATGCCAGTAAAGATTCTCGACCAAAAAGGCGGTTGGAGACGAATTCAGATGCCCGATTCATATATAGGTTGGATAAATGGGTCCGTAGAACCCGTAACAGAAAAAGAGTTACAAGAATACCTTCAAAAGTCCAAAATAGTCATAACCTCACACTCCACTTCGTCATACAGTAGAGCAAAGACAAATTCAGAAACCGTATCAGATTTAGTAGCCGGAGACATACTTGTTTTACTTGGAACCAAAGGCAAATATTATAAAGTAGTCTATCCAGACGGCAGGACTGCATACGTAAACAAATCAGATGCGAAAGAAGAATCCAGATGGTTGACCGATATTGAGTTAACCCATGAAAGTATTATATCGACAGCCAAGCAAATGATGGGAATACCCTATGTATGGGGTGGAACATCGACCAAAGGACTTGATTGCAGTGGCTTTACAAAAACAGTATATTTTTTACATGGAATAATACTTGCGAGAGATGCCTCACAGCAAGTAAAATATGGAGAGCTTGTTGATCAAGAAGGAAGTTTTGATAAACTTCAGCCTGGAGATCTCGTGTTTTTTGGGACTAAAGCAACCCCTGAAAACCCTCAGGAAAAGGTAGTCCACGTAGGGATTTCTTTAGGAAACAATAAATTTATTCATGCATCAGATTATATTAGAATCAACAGTTTTGATCCAAGCGATCCGTTGTATGATGAGTTCAATACAAAGCGATATTTGCGTACCAAACGAGTAATTGGTTCAGTAAATACTCCCGGCATTCAAGAGATTTATCACAGTACCTTATATCAAAGAAAAGAAAATGACACAAAACAGACGTCAATTCATTAAAGCATCTACAATGGCAGTCGCTTCATTATCAGCTCCATCAACTGTTTTGAGTGCTGTAAATAGAAAAACAACTCAATTATCCGGCAGTATGAAACTTACATGGTCTGCTTACAATCTTCAATTACGAAATACGTTTACTATTTCAGGATTTTCACGGAACACAACCCCCGTAGTGCTCACAAAAATTGAGTACAATGGTCTGGCCGGTTATGGTGAAGCATCCCTTCCTCCATATTTAGGAGAAACTCAATCTTCTGTGATAGATTTTTTGAGAAAGGTAGACTTGTCTTCCTTTGCCGATCCCACTCATTTAGATGAAATCTTGCATTATGTAGATGGAATTGCCATTAACAACACCGCTGCCAAAGCCGCGGTTGATATAGCCCTGCATGATTTGGTAGGGAAAATGTTTGGAGTACCCTGGTATAAAATGTATGGGTTAGACAAAACCGATGTTCCAGACACAACCTTTACGATAGGAATAGATACCGATGAGATAGTCAGAGAAAAGACAAAAGAGTCGCTAGGTAAATTCAACATATTGAAAGTAAAGGTCGGCGGTAAAGACGACAAACGAATGATTGAAGCCATTAGAAGTTTCACCGATCTTCCGTTATCGGTCGACGCAAATCAAGGATGGAAAGACCGCCGTCAAGCCCTTGATATGATCAACTGGTTGAAAGAAAAAGGCATAGTGATGGTTGAGCAACCCATGCCGAAGTATGATTTAGACAATATAGCCTGGTTAACAGAAGAAAGTCCTCTTCCCATATTTGCCGACGAGTCCGTTCAGCGATTGCAAGATATTGAACGAATTAAAGGCGTATTTTCCGGAATAAACATCAAGTTGATGAAATGCACGGGAATGCGTGAAGCCTGGGAAATGCGTAATTTAGCTGAGTGTTTAGGCATGAAAGTGATGATAGGATGTATGACAGAAACATCCTGTGCCATTTCTGCAGCCACCCAATTATCGTCAGGGTTAGATTTTGCCGATTTAGACGGAGCATTACTTATTGGCAATGATTGTTTTGAGGGAGCCAAACTTGAAAAAGGCAAGATTATAGCATCCGATTTACCCGGGATAGGAGTCAAGCCAATTCAAGACATCCCTTTCGGCAGAGATTAGGGTAGGAGGCCGGTTTAAATGAAGATGTGTTAAAAAAGGATCAGAACAGCCACATAAAAACCACCACAAACACGAGAGCCGGCAACATATTCATGATTCTCAGTTTCTTTATCTCCAGAATATTTATGCCAAGTCCAATCAGTAGAATCCCACCGACAGAAGTAAGTCCCATGATAATATCAGGCGTAAAGAAAGAGCCGGCAAATTTTGCCAACAACGTTATTGAACCCTGAAATAAAAACAGCGGAATTGCCGAAGCTATTACCCCAGCCCCCAAAGCCGAAGTCAGAAGAATTGACGAAAAAAAGTCCATCAACGATTTTGTAAACAGCAGATCCGGAGAGCCAGTAGTGCCTTCCTGGATTGCCCCCATTATAGTCATTGATCCGACGCAAAACAACAAAAATGCAGTAGTGATACCTTCAGAAAACTGTTCGCTCCCTATTCTCAGTTTCACTTTGAGGAAGTCGGCGAATCTTTCGGTCGCCCTTTCGATGTTCATCCATTCCCCTATAAGTCCCCCCACTACCAAGCTAAATACGATTATAACAATTTGTTTCATTTCCACTGCCATAGAAATTCCAATAGCTAATGTGAAAAGTCCGATTACCTGAAAGAAGATAGTCGTCAGTCGTTTCGGCATTTTCTTTTTCAGCAATATTCCCAGCAATCCCCCAGTTATAACAGCGGCAGTGTTTACAATTGTTCCAATCATGAAGTTTAATTATCTTATTTTTAAAAACCGTCATCAAAAATAGTACTTTTTTACGAACAACCGACACACGCAGTTATTAAGAATCGTCTAAATTAATTACCTTTGTTCTCATTTTTACAGTCAGGTTTTAATAGTAAATAAAAAATATATGATGTACAATTGGTTTGAATGCAAAGTAAAATATGATAAAATGCTTGACACGGGAATTCAGAAAACCGTTACCGAGCCCTATTTAGTAGATGCCCTTTCTTTTACAGAAGCTGAAGCCCGTATATTGGAAGAGATGAAACCCTTTATTTCAGGAGATTTTACCGTATCCGATATCAAGCGTGTTAAGTATTCAGAAACATTTTTCAACGAGACCGGTGATAGATATTACAGAGCAAAGTTATATTTTATTACGTTAGACGAGAAAAGCGGTGCTGAGAAGAAAACCGCAGTAAACATGCTGATTCAAGCTTCCACTTTGAAAGAAGCGGTAGATGTAGTAGAGACAGAGATGAAGAAAACCATGATTGATTATTCTTTGGCATCTGTGGTAGAGACCTTGCTTATGGATGTTTTTCCTTATGCTAAAGAAAATGAGTCGTTAAGAAGAGATTTAGGCGAATGAGTGTAACCTCTCAAATAAATACATTACGTGCATCTGTATCGGAAGAAGTCAAGATTGTTGCAGTATCCAAGTTTCATCCCTCTGAAATGATACGAGAAGCCTATGATGCCGGTCAGCGTATATTCGGTGAAAGTCGCGTTCAGGAATTAGAATCCAAGTATGCAGAACTTCCCAAGGATATTGAATGGCATTTTATTGGCAGTCTTCAGCGCAACAAAGTAAAGTTTATTGCTCCCTATATCAGCCTGATTCACAGTATGGATAGTGAGCGTTTGATGCTTGAGATAGAAAAGCAAGGAGCCATTAACCAGCGTGTGATTCCATGTCTTTTAGAGATACGTGTAGCCGAAGAAAAAACTAAATCAGGATTTACCCCGGACGAATGTCGTGATTTTCTTGAAAGTGGTAAATGGCGTGAATGCAGTCATGTTCAGTTTAACGGTGTTATGGGCATGGCCACATTTACAGGCGACAAAGAACAAATTAGATCCGAGTTTGCTCAAATTAGATCCCTGTTCACAGAATTTAAAAACAAATATTTCGCAGAAAGTCAATCCTTCAAAGAAATTTCTATGGGGATGACCTCCGATTATCCTGTTGCGATAGAAGAGGGCAGCACCATGATACGAGTAGGGACGCTTATATTTGGAAACAGATAAATTGTTGTTTTTCAATTTACTGATTCAATATTTCCATTCAAAATATCATTTCTATTTATAAAAGCGTTATATTTGTGTAAACATTTATTTATATGAATATACAACAACTCGAATATATTATTGCGGTAGATGATTATCGGCATTTTTCTAAAGCGGCGGAGGCCTCCTTTGTAACCCAACCCACGCTTAGCATGATGATCCAGAAGTTAGAAGACGAATTAAATGTAAAGATCTTCGACCGTTCACAATTGCCAGTACAACCAACGGAAATTGGTCGTAAGATCATTGATCAGGCACGTATTGCTGTAGGTAAAATTAATCAGATCAAGGACGTAGTTGAGGAAGAAAAAGGGATGTTAAAGGGTGTTTTTAAGTTGGGTATTCTTCCCACGATCTCACCATACCTTGTGCCACGATTAATGAATGTACATCGTCAAAGCAATTATGATATTCGGATTAAGATTTCTGAATTAACAACCGATCAAATAATAAAATCATTAGCATTAGGCACTTTAGACGGAGCCATTTTGGCCACCCCTTTGAATGAGCCAGAAATAGCCGAATATCCCTTATATTACGAAAAGTTTTTTGCCTATGTTTCATCAGATGAAAAGCCTTTATATGCAAAAAATGCACTTGAAGAAAGTGATCTCACTTCCACTAAATTATGGTTATTAGACGAAGTTCATTGTTTCAGGACCCAGATTCTTCATCTTTGCAATCTTAAGAAAAGGAAAAACAGCGCGTCGATATTTACTTACGAAGCAGGCAGTATTGACACCTTGATTAATATAGTAGACAAGAACGATGGAATCACTGTAATTCCTGAGATGGCATTAAATAATTTGAGTGACGATCAGATTAAAAAAGTCCGTCCCTTTAAAAACAACACACCCGTACGTGAAATCAGTTTGATCACCCGTAAAGATTTTATGCGTGAGCGAATGATTAACATTATCAAAGAAGAAATTAGATTGGCCGTTCCTGAGACACTGCTTGATCCAGCCCTCAAAAAGTATGTTATACCATTGTAAGGAAAAGATTTATTAGTTCACATATTGAGTTATTCTTTGTATTTTTGTATTCAATTAAAATTTTTGATATTACAGATATAGATGGATCCAAAAGCCATTATAGACAAATACTATAAGCAAGGGACTAAATTGTATGATATTTATATGTCGCATGCCACAGATGTGACAAATAAAGCAGTTGCAGTTGCTCAAAAACATCCAGAGTTGGCCATTGACGTACGTTTTATTGAAGAGGCGGGGATGTTGCATGACATAGGTATTTATTTAACAAAAGCTCCTCATATTGCCTGTGAAGGTGAGTATCCATATATATGTCACGGTTATTTGGGTCGTGAGTTATTGACTATTGAAGGATTTCCCCGTCACGGATTAGTGTGTGAACGTCATACTGGAACCGGATTGACAGTTGATGCAATCGATAGGAAAAAGTTACCCATTCCGAGACGAGAAATGTGTCCAAAAAGTCTTGAAGAGCAGATTATTTGTTTTGCAGATAAATTCTATTCTAAGTCTCAGCTAGGTAAAGAAAAGAATGTCAAACGCATTCGTCAATCCCTGTTGAAACACGGAGCAGATCAAGCCTCAAAGTTTGATGAATGGTGTGAGTTCTTTCTTTAGTTATCAAATCAGGCAAGATTTTAAATAAAATATTCACTATACCAGTATTTTGGCAAAGTATTTGCAGTGTATAATTGCAATTTATACTTGTTTGTAAATTACAAACAAATTCAACTTCAATAAATCGAGTCACTTATAAATAAGTATTTCTTTAGAATTAAATATAAAACTGTATGAAACAAGAAAACGAAGATATGGAATTAGATGACAAACTGACGAATAACGAAGAAATCGTTCAGGATGAAACATCAACTGTAGAAGGATCAGAAATAAATGGCGACAATACGTCAGATGAAGACGATTCTCTTTCAAAAGAATTGAATGAGCTTAAAGAGAAACATAATGAGTTAAACGGTTCGTTTCTTAGATTGCATGCTGAATTTGACAATTACCGTAAAAGGACATTGAAAGAGAAGGCAGAGCTTATTAAAAATGGCGGTGAGCGAGTTTTAACCGAGATTATTCCTTTGGTTGATGATTTGGAAAGAGCCCTTGAGCAAGTTCATTTAGCAGATGATAAAGATGCTTTTCTTGAAGGTTTAGATTTGATATATAATAAATTTGAGAATTTTCTTAATCAACAAGGTATTAAGGAAATTGAAACAACAGGGGAAACGTTTGATCCGGAAAGATTTGAAGCTGTGTCACTTGTTCCTGCCCCCACAGAGGAATTAAAAGGTAAAGTGATTGATTGTATTCAGAAGGGTTATATGTTGAACGACAAAGTGATTCGTTTCCCAAAAGTAATTGTAGGCGAATAAGATGGCTGAAAAAAGAGATTATTACGAAGTATTAGGAGTTTCCAAATCAGCAACAGCTGAAGAGATAAAAAAATCATACCGTAAAAAGGCCCTTCAATATCACCCTGACAAAAATCATGGTGACAAAGCTGCAGAGGAGAAATTCAAAGAAGCAGCAGAAGCATACGAAGTATTAAGTGACGAGAATAAGCGTGCTCGATACGACCAGTTTGGTCATGCCGGAATGGGTGGTGCTGCGAGTGGTGGATTTGGTGGTGGAATGTCGATGGATGATATATTCTCTCAGTTTGGAGATATATTTGGCGGACATTTTGGCGGATTCGGCGGTTTTGGCGGATTCGGCAGTACACAACGCGGTCGCCGTGTTAACAGAGGATCCGATTTGCGAGTTAAGGTAAAACTCACTCTTAAAGACATCTTAAATGGCGTTGAAAAGAAGTTAAAAGTCAAGAAATACGTATCCTGTTCACATTGTGAAGGTAATGGTTCAGAGAATGGCACATCTCAAAGTACCTGTTCAACATGTAATGGTAGTGGATCAGTTACTCGTGTAACCAACACTATTTTGGGTCAGATGCAAACCACTTCAACCTGTCCAACCTGTAATGGCGACGGAAAAACAATTACAAAGAAATGTCCACATTGTAATGGCGAAGGAATTGTACGTGATGATGAAATTATCACTGTAAAAATTCCAGCCGGAGTAGCAGAAGGCATGCAATTATCGATGCAAGGAAAAGGTAATGCAGCCCGTAGAGGAGGAATCAATGGAGATTTGCTGATCGTTGTTGAAGAAGAAGAAGATCCAAACTTGATACGTGATGAGAACGATATCATTTATAATCTTTTCCTTACCTTTCCTATGGCCGCTTTGGGAGGCATTGTTGAAGTACCGACCATTGAAGGTGTTGCAAAAGTAAAGATTGAGCCCGGCACGCAACCCGGTAAAGTTTTACGACTAAGGAATAAAGGATTACCCTCTGTTAATGGCTATGGAAAAGGCGATGAATTAGTTAATGTAAACGTATATGTTCCTGAGAAGTTATCAGATTCAGAAAAGAAAATGGTAGAAGAGATGGATAAATCGCCCAATTTTGTACCAACCCCCAGTGCAAAAAAGAGTGTATTCAACAAATTCAAGAAAATGTTTGATTAATAGTTTTATAGATTTATATATGTAAAAGGAGCTGAAATATTATTCAGCTCCTTTTTTAGTAACAAATATTAAACCAGTGAATTGTATTAGTGTTTGTTACACTTTGTAAAGAAGTCTATAGCTTCCAGATCTTTACGAATAGCCGCCTCTTCAGCATCCGTAATGTTTTGAAAAGGTGTTCTGTTAATTCCCAGATCCAGTCCCAACAGTTTCATAATACGTTTACCAGCAACTATGTTTCCTCTGTATCGAGCAATAACATTTATTACATCCTGAGCATAGTTTTGCAGTTCGCGAGCTTTTTCGATGTTACCAGCATTATATTCGTTAATTACTCCCACGAGTACGTTTCCAATATAATTGCCAGTACCGCTGATTCCCCCTTGAGCACCACCCATTACAAGACCCGAGAGAACCGTTTCATCTTGTCCATGTAACATATCAAATTTACCATCCTTATAAAGCATACATTGATTATATTCATATAAGCTTTCATATGTATATTTGATACCAGCAAGATTAGGAATCCGTCCGTCGGCAGCATGAAGGAAAGGCAGCATAGGCAAATAAACTCCATTAAGAGCCGGAATATGATAAAAGTAGAAAGGCAGATTAGGTGCACCGCAAGCAATTTCCTCGCAATATTTCACCAATTCTTCAACACGACCAGCTTTTGGGAAAGGCGATGCCATTGCTCCAATTCCAAATGCACCAATTTCTTGTGTATGCTGAGCTAATTTATAGCTGTCTTTAATACAAGTTGCGCCAACATGTACAATCACTTTGAATCCTTTTGGTGATACAGCGATCCATTTTTCGGCCAGTTTCATTCTCTCTTCGACAGTCAGCATGTAACCTTCTCCAGAAGATCCATTAATGAACACACCTATTAGTCCGTTGTTGTGCAACATTTTTGCATAATCCGCGATAGGTTCTAAATTTAGTTCCCCTTGTTTATCGAAAGGAGTGAATGGGGCTACAATCAGCCCATTAATTTTTTCAAATTTCATATTTTAAAAGTATTAAGTTTTTTATTGTTTACTTCTTTTCAGTTTGAATATTTGCTTGTTCATCTGAAGTATATGTATATTCTTTTTTTGGTTTTAAGAAAACGATCATCAGTACCACCGCTACCAGAACCACCAATCCAAGTTTACTAAAGTCGCTTCCCAAGTTGCCTTGATCTGTGGAACTTCCCAAGAGCAAAGTGATAAAATATCCACCAAAAACTCCCACCATATTCATCATCCCATAAGCTGTTCCCCGATATTTCGCAGGAATGATTTGGCAAAGAATCGGCATATTATTTGTGTCTGCCATTCCGTATCCAATACCAAATAAGAGAGCAGCAGAAATCAGTCCAGCATAAGTATGTCCGAATCCTAATAATAGAAGAGACGGTATCATCAATCCCATTCCGATTGCACTTGTGTACATTCTTCCCCTGATATTTTTCATCACCCACCTATCAGAAAGTGGTCCCCCGATTAAAATTCCAATTAACGAAGCAAAAGAAATTGATATTGTTGCAATTGGTCCTGCCTGATTCATTGGAATCCCAAGGTTTTCGGTGAAAAGTGTAGGCAACCAGTTTTTTGTAGCCCATCCAGGCAAGCTTGGCGCAAGGAAATAGAACAATAAGATCCAGAAAGAGAAAGTGCTAAATAGAAGTCCAAAACTTTTCCATACCGATTCTTTCCTTTGTTTAGGTTGATTAACTGATTCCGGTACCATTTGTTTACCTGGTCGATCAGCCTTTTCGTGTAAGAATACAACAAGAATAAGAGAATACACAATTCCTATAATTCCAAACACATGGAATGTTGATTGCCAAGAAAAATTAGAAGCAATAACCGCTCCAAAACCACCTAGCGCTTGTCCCGTGTATAAACCAGTCATGTGAATTCCTATTGCCAGAGAACGCGTTTTGTTTGAGTGATAATCAGAGATCAAAGCCAATGCAGCCGGCATGTATAAAGCTTCGCTTATGCCCATAAATGCTCTTAACCAATAAAGCTGATTAAACGTAGTCGCATAACCCATGCCATACGTAACAGCAGACCAAACAAACAGACTACCAACCAATAGCCATTTTCTGTTTATTCGATCGGCTATAGCCCCTGCAAACGGACTTAAGAATCCGTATATGAGCAGGAATATTCCCATTAATCGTCCAAAGTTTTCTGCTTTACCTAATTCCGCAATATCCACTTGCATAGCTGATTGCATAGTAGACAGCATTTGTCGGTCCATATAGTTGAGCAGAGCAACCACCCATAATAATCCAACTACTACCCAAGGATAAATTTTACTATTTTTCATTATTTTTATTTTGATTCCATTTAAATTCAACTGTTCCTTTCATCGATATCTTTGTTCTTACTCCCGGTTTTAGTTCCCCTTGTACTGCATAGAATTTATTTTTATTAAAAACCAGAGTAGCCCCTGCGCGAGCAGCATTTGAAGTATTATCGATTATTTTCCATGTATTGTTTGTTGTATCAAACACTCTACACTCTTTGTTGAAGTTGTAGAACTCAACAGGCTGTGTCATATAATCTTTAGAGAAATTGTAATTCTGCAATTTTTTTTCATCTTGAGACAAAGCTTTATTGAAATTGATATTATACTGAGAAGTAATAGCATCAAGAAAGACATTATAATTTACTCCACCAAGACAAAGAATATATTGATTATTTAGTGGCATAGCTGTAGCTCCACCAAGAGAAAAAGGTTTTTGTGTTTTTTCATCAAGTTGATCTGCCACTTTTTCCCATGAATTAGCAGCCACAGAATATCTATATACCTCAGTCGCCATTTCCGGTTTGTTTGATTCATTTCCTCCAAAGAATCCTCCGAACAAGTATACAAATTGTTTTCCATCTGATTCTATAGCCACCATAACAGGCTGAACACGAGGTAGTCCTGGAAAAGGTTTAAGCTCTATCCATTCCTTGCCCTTTTTTGTATCTAAGCTATAGATTTGGTTTCCAGGTTTTCCATTTATATTTCCTCCACCGACAAAAATTAAATTATTAAACGCACATCCAGCAAAGTTATCCATTGTTACCGGAAGAGAAACAATAGAATCCAATTGTATTGAATCTAAATTTGTGAGTGATACTTTATAAACATTTGAAGTCGGTCCCGAATACGTTTCTCCTCCGATCCAATAAGCAGCATCATCCGTTTGTACTGAAACCCCATAAGCAGAAGGATTTGGTAATTTACCAACAATTTGCCATGTATTATTTTCGATTGTATCGAGAGCCAGTATCACATCATAATAAGCTTTTTTTCCACCTTCGAAGCCCAGTTTACCCGGGAAATTTGCACCACCTGCCACAATAAGTTTATCATTAACAGAAGCCGTATAAGTAGCGGAAACACCTTTTTCCAAGTCCCCCGAAATACCTTCGGTAGTCAGTTCTTGCCATTTAATTGTCATATCATTTGTTTTTTTGGTTTCATTATTACAAGAGACGCAGCCTGCAAAAATAACAAATACAAGCAAATTAATTAAGATAAAACAAGTTTTATGTTTCATTACTTTTTGTTTGTAATACAAGTTTTTAAGTTATCAAGAGTCTCAAATTCCGTAGAGAAAGTAGATGCCGGAAGATTCTCTTCATTTACCAGATTACCTTCAGAAAATGAAGACCAACCATAACGTACGAAGACCGGATTATCGATCTTTAGATTACTTACAGTTATTTTATTTCCATTTATTTCTGCTATAGCAGGATAAAACACTTTGTCATAGCCAGCAACCTCAAAGGAAGTCGGCTTTAAGTTATCAGATGTTTTTAATTGTTTTGCCTCAGAGAACTCAATAACAGCTTTATTTTTCTGAAAAGTCACACTTTTGAATAGCGGGCCACTTTTTACAATTGGTAAATTGTAAGTATCTGCCAATGCCCATCTAGCCAGTCGTTCGCCCACTGGTTTTTTGTTTTGAGGATGCACATCATTTTCATTTCCAACATCCGATGAAACCGCCATTCCCGAATTAGGTATAACTTTCATCATTCTTCGTTGGCTATCTCTAAAATGCCCCCACGATTCCCTTCCAACCTTCATGCTTGAAAGTTGGACATAATAAAACGGGAATTCATATCCCCATGCATTTCTCCAGCTTTTTACTACCTCAGGGAAAACTATCTCATGCAATTCAACATTATGTTCGTTAGACTCCCCCTGATACCAGATAACCCCTGCTATTGGTGCTTTTATGAGAGGAGCGACTCCGCTTTCGTATAAATAAGCCGGTTGGTATGGATGACGTTGTAAAGGATTTTTACTGTTTTCAATATTTTCCTGAGCCCTTGTTCTGCACCATTGCATCACAAAATCGTTATTATTCCAATTTGAAAGAACATCGACCAAAATTGGATTGTGTTCAAGTGAAAATCTGTCGATCCATGCCTCTGCAGGTGATCCCCCGATTGCATTTTGTATTAATCCAATAGGAACATTCAGTTCTTCCTGCAATTTTGCACCAAAGTAATAAGCTATAGCTGAGAAATCTGCGGAAGATTTTGGAGTACAAACTTTCCATGAAGTCGGTTTGAAATAATTCAGTTGATTTACTTGAGTCAAAACACTATCATTCCATGCAACTTTGTTAGTAGGAGCTATTTCGCTCATGTTAAACAATCTAATTGACGAGTTAGCAGAAACAGGGATATCCGTTGAGGCCGTTGAAGCTTGTTTCAATTGAAACGCCATATTTGATTGTCCCGAACACAGCCACACCTCACCAATCATTACATCATCAAATTGAATCTTTGTTTTTTCGTTTTCAACTTTAATTGTATAAGGACCACCAGCATTCATTGAAGGGAATGACACTTCCCATTTGCCATCTTTTCCTACGATTGTGTTTTTTACTTGTTTATTGAATGTAACCTTTATTTTTGTTCCAGCGTTTGCTGTTCCCCAGACAGGGATAGGTTTATTTCTTTGTAAAACCATATGATCAGAAAAAAATTGAGGAAGTTTTAAATCCCCATAATTACCTGTGATCATTGAGAAAACTGTTTGTGCAATTATTCCTGCGCCTTCAGCAGTAGGGTGTAAATTATCCGGAAACAGATCAGGTCGATTGTGTAAAGGAGTATTTAAATCAATCAGTTGCACTTTTTCTGCTTTTGCAACCCTTTCGATATCCTTTTGTATTTGCCAATACCAGTCGCGTGTTCCAGATTTGAAACGATTATGTCCATGAAATATAGGTGTCAAGCGGCAAATCATCACTTTTGATTTTGGGTTAGCCATTTTGAATGATTGAATTAACTCAATATAATCTCGAGTAAAATCATCTCTATATTTTGGCCAGTTTCTTGGATCCGTATCATTTAATCCAAGATGTATGATAACATATTCTGCTTTAAAATCTAATGCTTTTTTGTATACTTCTTGTTCCCAATACGGTCTATGTCCTTTTTTTAGTAACGTAGCGCCACTTAATCCAAAGTTTTGGACATCATATTTATCGCCTAGAAGTTGTTGTAGTTGCGCCGGATACGAATTATGTTCACGATCAGGAATTGTGTAACCATATGTTACTGAATTACCAACACAAGCAATTTTGATTTTCTCTTGAGAAAATACTGTAAGAGAAAAAAATAACAGCGTAAGCAGTAACAGATTCTTTTTTTTAGTCATTAGTTTTCGATTTATTTTAATTTTTTATCAGGATTATAAATGAGATTTGGGACAGCATTTTTGCCATCAGGAGTTACAAAAACAAAAGTGAACATCCATTTTTGCAAACGAATTTCAGGTGTTGAAAATTGTCCGACCGGTAGTTTCAGAAATACTTTATTCCATCCCTTGTTTAGTGTTACATCGATTGGTTTTCGAGCTTGAAAGTTTTCGTTTTTCAAAGAGATTTCATTTGATTTTTCTGAGTGCGTATTTTCCCAAACCGGAGGTGTAATAAGTTTATCGTTCAAAAGAATTTGACTTTCTCGGTAATCCCATTTTCCTTGTAAAGGAGTCAAATCTTTTTCCGATCTACTATAATCCTGAGTCGACGCCCATAGTCCAACTTTTTGTTTTTTTGGAGACCACACCCATGTGTATGCATAAGCTGTGTGATTAGGTTTTGGGTCACTATAAAAAGCCGGAACAGTTTTTCCCCACACATGACGTAAGTAAATTCCAGCCCCTAGAGCATCTTTAGTGTTATAATTTTTTCCGTTGTAAGTATATTTGTTTGATATTTTATTTTCCGGAGGAAATACTTTTGTTAAATCACCCTCATTAGGAAATGCATCTGTGATTCGCCATTTGATATTTGTTTGTTTCACGTAAGCGAAAGGATAATTAGCAAAAGAGTTTTCTTTATGCCAAAGCAATCGATTTTCAAAATCTACGAAATCTTTAAAGATTGGATCATTTTTATCAGTAGGAATGTTAGTCCCGTTTTTATCGAAATATTCACTTCCTCCACCAATCCATGCCCGTTCTGCGAACGCCAGCATAGTAGGGTAGAAGTTGTTTTGTAATAAATTCTGTTGTTCATCAGGGATTAAACGATCGTTCCATATAGCAATTATTCCACCAGCGATATCATCAGAACCCTGCTCAACATTTGCTATTTTGCTATTATAAAGGGCAACCATATCAGCAAAAGCATCGAAGTGGTTTATGTAATGAAATCTTGAATCAATAGCCGGTATTCCTTTTTGTATTTTTCCTCTATAGCTCCACATTTGTGTCATATCAATTTCTCCAGGAGCATAGTTCCATCCAGGATTCCATGAAATGACCTTTTTCCCTTTTGAGCGAATGAATTTTACCATTTCCGGGACGAAATCAGGGTTCGTAAATTCCACTTCGTCCGTTCCGATATGAATATAAGGTGCATCGGGGAATACTTCAGTACATACCTCATTCATCAGATTTTTGAGTATTTCCATTCCTTTTTCGGATTGCATATCTGTTTTCATGGCTCTTATAAAAGCCGCGCTATGCCCAGGCATATCAATTTCAGGAATCAACAACATGTTATGTTGTTTACAATATTCAGCAATTTCATGAGCATCTTCAATGGTGTAATATTTTCCAGGAAAACGTTCAAAATTTATACTATCATTCAGCTGAGGATATATTTTGCTTTCCAGTCGCCAGCCTTGGTTTTCTGTTAAGTGCCAATGAAAAGTATTGATTTTGTATTGAGATAAAATATCTATTTCTCGTTTTAGTTCTTCAATAGAGATGTAACTTCTTCCTACATCGTGCATAAAACCACGAATACGGAAAGCCGGATAATCAATTATTTCAGTACAAGGTAAATACCATTGTCCGTTTTTATCTTTTTGTAATAATTGTTTAAGAGTTTGTTTAGCCCAATAAACTCCTTTTTCAGTTGTAGCTTTTATATTAATCAGATTATCCGTTATAGTTAAATGATATGCTTCATCTTCATTTATTTTTGCTTGAGGTAATTCATTTACAATATTGATTTGAATTGATTTTTCAGGGATTTCGTTCACCATTAATTTATAAGTACCATCTTTCCATTCAATCTGTTGAGGTTTAGGTAAAAGAGCTGGTTTGTTTTTTTGAGCGAATAAACTCAAAGAGAGAAAATAAAAAATGATAGCATAAATATATTTCATAATAATTGACATTAAGCAAAGTAATAAAATTAAATTAATATGTACTTCAAATTGCGTTTACAAAATTGTTTTTATTATTTAAAGAAATAGTTAATGTTTAAAATTAAAAATATAAGTAGATGCAAAAATGCATCTACTTATATTTTATGAATCAATGTTTAGTATCCTTCTGTTTGAACTAATTGATCATCATTAGCTAACATACTTTCGGATATAGGATAGTATATTTTGTAAGCTTCTGCAGGAGTCAAATATTGTATTTCTTCAAATACGATTCCGTCTCCAGCTCTTACTAAATCCCACCACCGTTTTCCTTCACCGATGAATTCTTTCAAACGTTCATCAAGAATTACTTTTTTGTTACTTGCTTGTGTTCCGTTGACAAATCTATAATCTTCGAATTTGCTACCAAATGCTCTTTGACGTATTGCATTTATTTCTGCGCTTGGATCTTCATTCAAATTATTTTTTGCTTCTGCAAGCAACAATAATACGTCTGCATAACGATAAAGTGGTATATTATTGAAATTCTTACGTGATCCATCATCATAAACAGTGCCAAGGAATTTTTTCAATATTGATGTTTTATATGCATTATCACCTGGTGTATAAGGAATATGTCCCGCATTATTACTGTAAAAACGAATGAATGTATTTCTACGATTATCGTTTACATCGTCTAATTTTAAAAGAATTTTATCACTTGGACCATATCTGCTAGCACCATTAAGTATGGTACTTACACCATCGCCAATTACTGATTTGTCTGTAGCTTTTACACCGTTATCATCAAACAGACTATTAAAGTCTACTATACGACCGGTGAAATTGCTATAGAAATTTGAAGCTTCATCTTGTTCATAATCAAAGGCAAAAATAAATTCTTTGTTATTCTCGTTATCTTCTCCCCAAAGTTTGTCGTATGAAACTAATTCAAATCCAGTTATTGATTGCAGAGCATTTTTTGCTTCTGTATAATCGGCAGCTCCTCCACCCAACACTTTACCTGACCAAAGGTAAACATCCCCTTTAAGTGCAAGTGTTGCAGCTTTTGACCAATATATGTTTTTGTTGAGCCATTTACTATTGTCGCTGCCAAACAGTTCCAATGATTTTTCAATGTCTTGTTTTATTAACTCCATGACATCTGCTTTAGGTGAGCGTGGTTTTTTCAATGTTTCCAAATTCACTTCAACCAAAGGTTCAGTTGAGATAGGTACATCTCCATATGCTTTTAGCATAGTATAATAAATAAGCGCTCTAATTCCATACACTTGTGCAAGCATATGGTTCTTGTCTGATTCTTTTTTAAACTGAACATTTGGAGCATTTTTCAAAAAATCATTAATGAAATGCAGCATACCATAGAAGTTTGCCCAGTTTCCAAAATAGATTTGCGTTTTGGATATGTTGTTATGTATCAGGTCTTCGTCACTAGGTGTTTCAATAGTTGGACCACCCCAAATATCTGAACGCATTTCTCCCATTCTGTAAAATGTGTTGTCATATCCTCTTAGGCGAGCAAATATTCCAACATGTGCAGCTCTTACAGCTTCTTCTGTATCCCAAAATCCATTGTAAGTCAAATCACTCTCCGGTTTAAGATCTAGTTCACATGAACTAACAACCATCACAAGTGTCAATAATATTAATATATATTTTTTCATTTTCTTACTTTATTAATAATTAAAATGTGATATTTAAACCTAATGTATATGCTGTTGGCAAAGGATAACGACCGGTATCGTTGCCTCCATAAGATTCTTCAGGCAAGCTTCCTGTATAATTACTGAAATAAGCAATGTTGGCTGCTGTAAAATAAAGTCTTGCATTCTCAAATACATCTTTTACATATTTGCCGTTAATGTTATAACTTAATGTAATTTCACGTAACGCAAAGTAGTCACCTTTTTCAATATAACGAGAGTTACCGCTAGCTATATCTCCTTGGTCCCATCCAGCTGCCAAGTGGTTTTTTTGTCTATCGACCAAATCGAAACGAGGAATGTTTGAGTTTGGATTATCTGTTGTCCATGAATCACGAATTTCAAGAGGTCCATTTTGATTTCCTTGAGTTTGTGCAATACCTTTTACTCTGCGTCCATTGATCAGATAATGACCAACTGCATAGTCACCCTTAACAAATAAATCAAAATTTTTGTATGTAAGATTAGTAGTAACACCACCTGTAAATTTAGGGGTTGTTCTTCCTATTACCGCTCTATCAAGATAATCGATAACATTGTCTCCATTAAGATCTTTCCATCTGGTATCTCCTAAGAATCTTTTCTTTTTGTTCCAAGCAAATTCCACTGTTCGATTTGCGTGTTCATCTATCTCAGCTTGAGTTTGATAAACACCGTCAAAAACATATGCTGTGATAACGTCATAACCAACTCTTTCTCCTTCTTGCAGCCCACCAACATATTTTGTCGCACCTGTTTCCGGATCATAAATTTCTGCACCCCCCTGGCGATTTTTATCAACTCCATTTGCCGGTAGTGCTTTTGCATAATTTTTAACAGTATAGTAAGTTGTTCCAACATTCCATTTGAAATCCTTGTTATCTATAATATCTGCATTTAGTTCCAATTCAAAACCTCTATTCTGTAAAGTTCCATTATTTGTAAGTATAGATGAGAATCCAGTCCATAATGGTAAATTCAAATTTGCAAGTTTGTCTTTAACATCTCTAACGAAGTAATCAGCCATTAGGTTAACGCGATTGTTAAAGAATCCCATATCAAGTCCAAAGTTAAGGGTTGTAGATCTTTCCCATTTTAGATCGAAATTTGGAAGATTTGTGTTTGCATAACCTGTTTGACCATCATAAACCGGTGTCAAATTGTAAATACCAAATACTCCAAAGTTGCTTAAGATATCTATGTTACCGTTTACACCATAACTGATTCTTGGCTTAAGTCTACTGATAACGTTACTAATTTTTGAATCTTTATAGAACTCTTCGTTATGCACGTTCCAACCTAAAGAAACTCCAGGAAAGAATCCGTATTTTTGGTTTGCCAATCTTGATGTTCCATCATAACGGAAAGTTAATCCAACCAAATATTTGTAATCAAAATCATAATTTGCTTGTCCAAATAATGAAGCAATAGCATATTGGGTTCTATATGAATACGGAACACCCTGTGATTCAGATCCTACGTTCATTGTGTAAATCAAGTCGGTAGGTGAATAACGAGTACTTGCTGAGAAGCTGAATCGATTTTCACGAAAATATTCCGTTCCTAATAATGCACTTATATTGTGTTTGTCTATTTGTTTTTTATAATTCAATAAAGCAGTTACCTGATTTCTCATTGTTCTGTCTTGAGATGCAGATGATACTCTTTCTGTATTTAATCGACCTGAACTTAGATAAGCTTTGTTAAAACTTTCATTAGAATTATTGATTGTAAAGTGACTTGCACGAAGTGAAATATTAAAATCGTTCAAAAACTTATAATCAAGCTGTACTGATGCAGTCAATCGCTGTTCCAAATTCGATTTTGGAAATTTATCACGATAATACAAAGGATTACCAAATCCGAGATAAGTTCCAGGTTGATATTCGTCAGACAATGATCCGTCAGGATTATTATTGTATATACGAGATGTTGGTGCTAAACCAGCTGTTCTTTGGAACAAGTTATATATATCATCAAATGCAAGAGATTGATTTGAATGTGCATAAATAAAATTTGATGTGATTTTGAAATCTTCCGAGAAATTGTAAGATGTATTTAAAGTTCCTGAAATACGTTTAAATCCTGAACCAAATACTAATCCTTTATCATCCATATAACCTAAACCTAAATAGTAGGTTCCTTTATCGCTACCACCTTCTAAAGATAAACTATAATCCTGGGTATTGCTTTTTTGATAAAACAGTTCATCCATTTTGTTATCCATGAAAATCAAGTCTTTTCCAGATACCGGATCTTTCATTGTTTGCCAATTGTCAAAACCTAATAAATAGCGATTAGCATCTGTTAAGAACATGGTTGTATAAATAGAGTTTGTTGTATTATTTCCTGTACCGGCAGCATTAGCTCCATCTAAGAAAGTACCCCATGAATTAGGATTATTTTCGACCATTCTTGAATTCATGATGGCTAGACGATTATACTTTACATAATCAGCTGCATTAAGATATTGCATTGGATCTTTTTTATGCTGATTTGATGTGTATTTTGCTCTGAAATTGATTCTTGACTGTCCGGCTTTTCCTCTTTTTGTTGTTACAAGAATTACACCATTTGCAGCCCTGGCTCCATAAATTGCTGTAGATGCAGCATCTTTAAGTACTTCCATTGATGCAATATCATCGGAGTTAAGTGCATAAAATGATCCCGGTACGCCATCAATTAATATTAATGGAGAACCTGATCCATCGAAGGAAGTTCCACCGCGTAGAACCATACTAGGAGTTTGACCTGGTTGGCCTGATGATTGAACAACTTTAAGTCCCGGTATTGTACCTTGAAGTGCTGTTGCAGCGTTTGAACGTGATGCGCTTTCCAAGACCTTTGTGTCAAGTTTTGCCACAGATGTTGTCATTTGAGAACGTGCTTGAGTTGAGTAACCTACAACAACCACTTCGTCTAGTAAAGCTATATCTTCGCTTAAAGTAATATTAATTTTTGTTTGTCCGTTTATAGAAATTGTCTGTGTAAGCATACCAACGTAACTTACTTCGAGAGTACCATTTGAAGGTGCATCGTTCAATGTGTAATTACCGTCAATATCAGTAATGGTTCCATTTGATGTTCCTTGTACAAGAACTGTAACACCAATCAAGGGAACGCCATCTTTGTCTATAACTGTTCCTTTAATAGTTAAGTTCTGTGCAAACATCGTAAAGGAAAATGCACACAACACAAGAGTGAGCCATCCTTTCAATTTCGAGGAAATCATTTTTTTCATTTCTCTAAGTTTTTAATTTGCTAATTGATATTATATAGAATTTATCTTCTCTAGTGTTTTCCAGCATTGATATAAGCCGCGTGGCACATGGAAACAACCTTTCCATTTTCCGCCTTTCA
>ENA-UOOK01000881-UOOK01000881.1-fermentation-metagenome-genome-assembly--contig:-NODE-881-length-40254-cov-3.666484_pt1 | contig 40254 bp, 28 predicted proteins | sample MGYA00245777_ERZ724023 | MGnify/ENA primary metagenome ERZ724023 (study PRJEB28704, sample SAMN03018312) | fermentation metagenome | biome: anthropogenic terrestrial biome; feature: soil; material...
AGGCGTAGGCACAGGTGTGTATAGAGATGTGCAGGAAGCCTGTAATTTATGTGTAAAGTTAAAAGATAAACAAGAAGCAGATATTGAGCTATATAACAGGTATGATAATTACTATAAGTTATATAGAAAACTTTATACTTCACTCAAGCAGAACTTCAGGGATTTAGAGTACTTGAAATAGGATAAGGTATAGAATAGAGAAAATTTTGAATAGGAAAAAATTTGGAGTAAAGAAAAACCTGAAGTAGAGAAGAAATTAGAATAGGAAATGTTATGTATAGAAAAAATGCAGGTAATAATAAATTTCTTAAAGAATTAAATCAAGCCCATATTATGAATTTGATAAGAGTGAATAAAGCAATATCTAAAATTGAGCTTTCTCAGATGACTGGGCTTTCACCAACAGCTATTGGTTCTATAACTAATGAATTGCAAACACAGGGTTATATTCATGAGACAATAGCAGGGGCGTCCACTGGAGGCAGACCACCAAGGCTCCTAGAATTGAAGGCTGGGTCTTACTATTCTATAGGGGTTGATTTTGATGTAGATTGTTTAAATATAGTGCTTATAGATATTACAGGAGATATTATTTATCAGAATTCTTCTAAGGTTACTGATGGGAATTCTCCTGAGAAAATTTTTGAAATGATTGATTATTTATCATATAGTGCTATTGGAAAATGTATTAGTACAAAACAAAAGCTATTAGGCATAGGAGTATCGATACCAGGACTTATAGACAGAAAGAATGTTGAAGTTATAATGGTGCCTAATCTAGGTTGGCGGAATATAAATATTAAGTCATACATGCAAAAATACAAGGATGTTCCATTATATCTGGAAAATGAATCTATGGCTTCAGCAATATGCGAAAATTGGATTGGAAATTGCAGAGGAGTAGAAAATTTCATTTGCATAAATATTAAATCAGGTATAGGTTCCGGGATATTTATTAATGGTGGTCCGTATTATGGAGAAGGTGGAACTGCTGGAGAAATTGGACACATAACTGTTGATGAAGATGGTCCTAAGTGTGGTTGTGGTAATTTTGGATGTCTTGAGACAATGGCTTCTGCAGGATACATAGTAAAGAAAGCAAAAAAAATGGTACGGCAGGGTATGTCGTCTAAGCTGATCAATGTTGAAGATATAGATAATGTTTCAATAGATGATATTGTTAAAGCGGCAAGGGGAGGTGATGAAGCTTTAATTGGCATACTGAAAGATTCAGGTAGATATTTAGGGATTGCAATTGCAACTATAGTTAACATGTTAAATCCACAGAAAATAGTAATAGGTAAAGAATTCATAAAATATGCTGATATTGTTCTGGATACTATTAAATCTGTGATTGTGAGCAAAGCCTTAAAATCTCCGACTTCTAATCTAGAAATAGTTGCCTCTGAAATTGGAGAAAGATCTTCAACAATAGGAGCAGCATTACTGCCTGTAAAAGAACTGTTTAGTGTAAAAAATATCTATTGATGTTTAATTATAATGAAGATGAAATTATTGATAGGAAATCTATACCATGTAAAATGTTTAAATAAAGAATGCATCTGGCAGACAGGAAATGCTTGAAACAGTGCTGAATAAATATGTGCTTGAGAACTAAAAATCATTAACACTATTCCTTTTGTGTGCATACAATGTATCAGTAAAAGTATATCGTTAAAGCGGTATTATAAATAATAAGACAAGAGGGATGGTTTGTTATGGAACTTATACAGAACCCGGTATACATAGTAACACAAAGAATGGTATCCCCTGGTGGGGAAATGGTAATTGATTATCCGGTTATAGTTAGCATGCCTAATCAAGCGATACAGTATAAGATGAATAGGGCAATACTAGATTTGGTCAACAAATTGCAAAATGAACAAGTCAGAAAGTTGATAGAACAAGGGTATAAAGATGTTTCAAAATTAACCGTGCAAGGATGGTATGAGACAAAAACAAATCAAAGAGGAATTCTAAGTTTATCCATAGGTAATTATACAATGGCATATCCTGCTGCTCATGGGTTAACAATTATCAAGTCGCTTACTTTTGACATTCATACTGGGAAAATATATGATCTTAAAGATTTATTTAAACCCGATAGCAATTATGTTAAAAAGCTATCAGCAATTGTCGATAAGCAAATAAAACAAAGGAATGTACCTTTACTAAATCCATTTAAAGGTATTTCACCAAATCAGGATTATTACATAGCGGATAAAGCGTTAGTTCTTTACTTCCAACTATATGAAATAACACCTTATGCATATGGATTTCCTCAGTTCCCAATATCTGTTTACGATATAGAGGACATAATTGCTGAGGATGGTCCTCTTGGTAAGATGATGGCAAATACTTAAATGAAAATTACTTAGATTATAAATGCTTAAGAGGCATAAGATAATTACTGCTTAGAAGTATAATATACAAATAACAAATAGAGTCAAATAATTACAAAGAAGATGACACTATAATACTGTTAATTTGAGCTCACTCATGACTAAAGTCACGAGTGAGCTCAACAATTTTATGATTAATAAAATCTAAGATAATTATTTTCTTGATATTGGCGGTAACGATACCGTGAATAAAAAAACTCAAACAAAAAAATATGGGATTCTGCCCCCAAACTCAGCCCACGTCGGAATGTAGAGGGACATACATAAACTGTCCCTTAATAAGAAAATGAATGTGCAACGGACATGCTAAGGGTCTTCGGCTTCGCCTTCGATGAACGAGCAGGAACCGCTCACCCTTGACACCCAATGGGATGCGTGGCAGATATTAAATAATGTGTAATGTTATACAAGGTTTCCATTAAATGTATGGCATTTAGAGTTACAATTTAATTATTTAAATAATAATGTTGACAAACAAAACAATTCATAGTACAATTTAAATGTAAAAATATTACGGAAACGTTAACGGAACTTACGGAACTTATTGCACAATTCAATTTCTAAACAATATAATTAGCAAAAAATAGGATTACAAAAAAAGAGGCGATGATAATATATAAATAAAAACAAACAATATCACTTTTAAGACTTGAAGTATTCCTTTGTAATTTATGATGAATATTAATATATTGAATTTTTAATAACTGTAGAGGTGGAAAAATGAATAATATAGCTTTGCCTAAAATTGGTTTATTATCGATGTATATTGAGTTATATGATAAAACATCTCCTCAAAAAAGAATCGGAATTGAATCATTTAAAACCATTATGATTATAGAGCTTAAAAAGAGAGGGTTAGAAGTTATAGCTTCGCCTATTTGTAGGGTTAAATCTGAGTTTAAAGCAGCTGTGGAATCCTTTGAAAAAGAGGGCGTAGATGCAATAGTTACATTGCATTTAGCGTATTCTCCATCCTTGGAGTCCTCAGATATCCTTTCTGCAACTAGACTTCCTATTATTGTATTAGATACAACACCAATTTATGATTTCAGTTCTGAACAGGATGTAGAGCAGATATTTTATAATCATGGGATTCATGGTGTACAAGATATGTGCAATCTTCTTATAAGAAATAAAAAAGATTTTATGCTGGAAGCCGGTCATTGGAAAAATTCTGATGTACTTGAGAGAGTTGCAAGCTGTGCCAGATCAGTTAAGCTTGCTAATAATATGCGAAATGCTAGGGTTGGAAAGGTTGGAGACCCATTCAAAGGTATGGGAGATTTTGCTGTTTCAGTTGATATTCTTCGTAATACAATTGGTATTCAAACAATAGCATATAATTCTGAAGATGATCAGCTTATTAAGGACGAAGATAATAATGATAAGATAGTGCAAGATGAGATGAAAAATGATCTGATAGTGTTCAAATCTGAAAATCTTGATGAAGAAATCCATCGGCAAGCAACTATATCCGGATTAAGAATTAGGCGTTGGATTGGAAAAGAGAAATTAACGGCTTTTACAGTTAATTTTCTTGATGTTAATAGAGCGTCGGCTATCTCTTCAATGCCTTTTCTAGAAGCTAGTAAAGCAATGGCACGTGGCATAGGGTATGCTGGAGAAGGTGATGTTTTGACTGCTGCTCTTATAGGTGCACTGGCTTCAATATATCCTGAAACATCATTTGTTGAAATGTTTTGTCCTGATTGGAAAAATGATAGTATTTTTTTAAGTCATATGGGAGAGATGAATATCAACCTTAGTGCAGAAAAGCCAGTACTTAGCGAGATGAAATTTCCATATACGGATGCATTTAATGCTATAACAGTATCCGGAAGATACAAAGAAGGCAGCGCTGTTTTTGTAAACCTGGCTCCAAAGGCAGATAATAAATATATACTTATTGTAACAAAAGGTAAGATGCTTGGAGTGAATAATATAGATAATATGAAAGACAGTGTTCATGGATGGTTTATGCCTGAAAAACCGATTGACGAGTTTTTGACACAGTATAGCAGAGCAGGGGGAACCCATCATTCTGCTTTAGTATATGGAAATGTTTATAAGGAAATTATTAGGTTTGGTATGCTAATGGGTTGGAGCATTATTAAAATATAAAATAATAATTACTAATGATAAAAATGTTTAAGATGCAAATATAAGTTATATGCCCATGTGAATCGGCAGAAAGGTGGTTAAACATGAGTAAAAATAAAAATATTCGTGTTGGAGTAGTTGGTATAAAAAGAGGATTAGAGTATATAAAAGACATAAATAAATGTAGCGATATATTTAATATGGAATTAGCAGCTATATGTGATATTGAGGAGAAATTGTTAAATGAAATCAGTAATCAATATAAAGTTGAGGGATATACTAATTATGACAAATTTCTTGAGCATGACATGGATGCTGTAATATTATGCAATTATTTTCATGAGCATGCACCATTTGCAATTAAAGCATTACAGGCAGGAAAACATGTAATGAGTGAAGTTGGAGCATGTAAGACTTTAGGAGAAGGAGTTAGTCTTGTCAGAGCTGTTGAGAAAAGCGATAAGATATATTTGTTTAGCGAAAATTACCCGTACACCAGATATATCCAGGAAATGAGGAAGCTGTATAAGGAAGATGCAGTTGGTGAAATCCAATTTGGTGAAGGCGAATATATACATCCGTGCTCTGAAGACGGTTTTAATCAACTTGCAATGGGATTGAACCATTGGAGAAATGTAAAGCCTGCTACATATTATTGCACACATTCAATCGGACCTATTATGTATATTACAGATACAAGACCTACAAGTGTAAATGCACTATGTATTCCATTTTCACAAAAAGACAAACAAAACTTACATGTTCGTATACATGATATAGCTGCAACTATTATGTGTCATATGAGCAATGATGCTGTTGTTGTGTTAAATGGCGTTTCTTTACGAGGAGACGGAGTTTGGTATAGAGTTCATGGAACTCGTGGATTTATGGAAACCATGCGTACTGGTAATAAACAAATGGTTAGGATAAAACACAATTCAATGGACTTGAATCCTGATGAGGAGACTGAAAAAATATACTTACCTAATTTCCCTAATTTTAATGACATAGCTCCTTTAACATCTCATGGTGGAGCAGATTTTTTTGTTTTGTATAATTTTGCTGAAGCAATAAAAACAAATAAGCAACCATATCATGATGTTTATAAAGGTATAGATATGACACTTGTAGGGATTCAGGCATATAGATCAGCACTTGCTAATGGAGCACCTTTTGAGATACCGAACTTTAGAGATGAGAATGTAAGGAAAAAATATGAAAATGACAATTGGTCTCCGTATCCTGAAGATTATGCTCTTGGCCAACCTTATAGCAGTGTGAAAGGAAAAATTATTCCAAGCAAAGAAGCAATTGATAATGCAAAAAGAGTTTGGAACGAGCATCCCTATCATTAATATACTGCTAATGTCAAAAAAAGGTAACAAATAGAAAAAAATGTTTTAAATACGAGTATATGCATGTCAACTTTTACAGGGCACTTTTTAAGCAAATATAAATTTTCGCAGCAATTTTTATACTTCTTTGTTTTTACCGTGGCAGCGATATTTAATACATATTTGATTTTACAATAATCAGAAATGTAGGGATAGGAGGTGAAAAACTATGGGAGGTTAGAACTATAAATTTAGTTAGTTTGATTTTGCCATGAAATCAATATTACAAGAGGGAGGAAAAAAATTATGAAGAAAATTATTAGTCTTTTGTTAGCAGTAGTCATGATATTTGCGCTTTCAGCATGTGTAGTTGAAAAAACAAATAGTACCCCCAGCGGAGGAACAGAAAAGGTTGGTACTTCACCGGGAGATAAAAACACTGTTAATGATAATGTGAAAGATGAAGCATACACGGGTCAACTTCCCCTTACAAAAGAGCCAGTCAAACTTACCTTTGCTGTTGGCTTTCAAGGCGATACATATGCTACACCCAGCACGGAGTTACCTGTTTATCAGGAGTATGAAAAATTAACCAATGTTAAGGTAGACTGGCAGGTAATCAAAGAGAATTTTAATGTTGTTATTGAGAGTAGGATTGCTGCCGGAACTGACATCCCTGATATGTTCAGTTGTCCTTTAGCCAAAGCAAAAGAATACTATGATAGTGGTGCTATTATATTATTGGACGATTTGCTTGTTGATAATGCACCCTATACTCAAAAATTTTATAAAGATAACACTTCAGAAAGGATTTTCAGAAGATCTGATGATGGGCACCGATACTTTATCTCTGGTGCAGGCATACAAAATGCTAACGCTGTAACAGTATTAATGAACCAAAAATGGTTGGATAGACTTAACCATAAAGCGCCTCAAACATTTGATGAACTTTATGATACATTGAAACTATTTAAGGAAAATGACCTTAATAATAATGGGCAGAAAGATGAAATTCCAATGATTGGGTGGTACAATAGATACTCATTTGATGCAGCTCTTGGAGACCAATTTGGCTTAGAATTGAGTAACGAAGGTTTCCAACTGGACGAAAATGGGAAAGTAGTCTGTGATTTTATTGATCCTAAGTATAAAGAGTACTTGATCTATATGAATAAACTATATAAAGAACAACTAATAAATCAGAAAACTTTTAGCAGGGCAGAAACGTATGAATATGCAAAAAATAATACTATGGGTTCATGTGTAACCTACAGCACGTTTTCAGGTGTTTATAGTGGAATGTCCCCTGAAGCTGAGAGTTCAGAAGATGCAATATTTGTTCCGATGGATCCAATAAAAGGACCATATGGTCATCAACGATTTATAGCGTCAGTAGCTTCTCCTGGCAGCGGTACAGTTATTTCAAGTTCATGTAAAAATAAAGATATTGCCCTTAGATATGTAGATTTCCTTTTTGGACACCCGGAAGCAATCAAACTTCAGAACTATGGTATAGAGGGAGCAACCTATGATTTTGTGAGTGGAAAAATTATTCCTAGAAAATCTCCAAAGGATGAATCTTTCAATTCGTTTGTGAAAACTGTAGGCGGTGGTCAGCCTCCTTTCCCACACCAACAACTTCTTGAAGCATGGAAAATTAGCTATGATAAATGGGTTATGGATATAAACGATCAGCAACAAAAGTATTTTAAAATGCCTGAAGCATTACGTATATATTTAACACAGGAAGAAACAGAACAACGAGATAAATACTGGACAGACATAAGTAAATATATTGAAAGCATGAAAACAGACTTCATTTTTGGTAATCAGCCATTAGATAAGTTTGATGAATATGTTCAGACTTTAAAGAGCATGGGGATTGAAGAAGTGCTGAAGGTATATCAATCAAGACAGGATAGAGCTGTTAGGTATAGCAAAATGGAATAAAGTTAATAAGATATCGTAAATAAGCATAATATGATGATGTTTGCCCCTTTCAAGGGGCAAACATCATAAAAAAGTGCTAACTCAAGGCTTCTAATAAATATTTACAATACGAGGGACGAACTCTATGAAGAATAAGAAAAGAATTGGATCTTACATAAAATACTTTGTATTATGTTTATGTATAACTTTAATCTCCACTATATTTATATCGGATTCAGTACAGAGCGAATCCATCATACCTTTAAAGGACAAATTCAAATCGCAGAATATAAAAACGATGATTGAATTTGATGAAAAGAGAGCACTTGAATCAACCTATGATTTTACACTAAAGGAATATGAAAGGAAAGGTTATAATCCTGCAAAAGATATAAATATAATTCTGGATGCCGAATCAATAACAGCTTCGAGCAAGGGGGACATTCCAATAAGCACAGGTATCGGGAGCAGTCATGAGCCGACACTTGTATGGGAATCAGAATATGAATGGTTTGAATGGACAGCAGACATTCCAGATGATGGCCTTTATGAAATCACCCTGGAATACTATCCATTACCTGGTTCAAGCTCTATTGTTCACCGTTCGATGGTGATTGATAACATTGTTCTCTTTGATGAGATGAGCAACCTTTCATTTCCTCGCATGTGGCGAGACCAGGGGGAGCCCAGAATAAATAATATAGGAGATGAGGTAAGACCAAGGCAAGAAGAAGTTAGGGGATGGAAAACTATTGAATTGACAGATAGTGAAGGTCAGTATGCAAAGCCTTTTAAGTTTTATTTTACAAAAGGCAAGCATATTATAAGAATGGAGTATATTAATGAGCCCGTAGCATTTGGACAAATGGTTATAAGGTCTCCTAAAACTATAAAAACCTATGATGAAGTAAAGAAAACCTATATTGATAAAAAATATACATATGCAAATGAAATGATTAATTTTCAAGCTGAAGAAGCAGCTATTAAAAAAAGTGATCCAATAATCAGGCGGGAGTCTGATGGTGATCCTTTAACAGAGCCCATATCTGATGAAATCAGGAAATTGAATTCAATTGGTGGCTGGCGTTGGAGAATGGGGAATCAATCTATAACATGGAATTTTACGGTACCAGAAAATGGTTTGTACAAAATAGGAATGAGGATTGGTCAGTGGTGGAGTTTGGAACTTCCGTCGTACAGACAGATTGCAATAGATGAGAAAATACCTTTTACAGAGTTAGAAGAATATGCATTCCCATATAATAAAACCTGGTATATGGAAACATTACATGATAAAGATAATAATCCATACTTGTTTCACCTTACCAAAGGTGAACACACCATCACCATGACAGTAAAAATGGGACCAATGGGTAAAATAATTGATTCTCTTAAAGAGGATGTATACTTGCTGTCAAATATCATACGTCAAATTGTTATGATTACAGGTAATACACCAGACTATAATTTTGAGTATGAATTACATAAAAGCATACCGAATTTAATTGGAGATTTTATGTATTTATCCGATAGTATGCAAAAGAAGATAGATATACTTATGTCTTCCTCATATAGAAAGCCGCCTATAGTAAATAATCTGCTTTTAATAAAAGAGCAATTGCAGGAAATGATAACAAATCCTGACAGTATATCACGTAAAATGAATGATCTTAATAATGCTCAGACCAGTTTGGGTACATGGCTGTTAGATCTAAAGGATCAACCACTAAGTATTGATTATTTTATGATTTCAAATCCAGATAAGGACTTGCCAAACATTAATTCCAACTTTTTTCAAAAAGCAAGCAAGACTTGGAAGAATTTTATACGTTCATTTGCAAAGGATTATGATAATATTGGAGGCATTAGTGAAAATAAAGAAGGAAAAACTATTAATGTATGGGTATCTAGAGGGAAAGAATGGGCTGAAATAATGAGGGAGATGGCAGATGAAGATTTCACTGCAAGAACAGGTATAAGTATTAATATAAATGTTTTACCAGGATCACAAATAGAGGCCGGCTCAATAAATGCATTGATGCTTGCTGTTATTTCAGGAAATACTCCTGATGTTGCAAGTGGTATGTCAGCTGGTTCTCCTGTAGAGTTTGCAATCCGTGATAGTGTTTATAATCTCAATAAATTTGATGATTATGAGGAAATATCAAAACGGTTCTTTCCTGGTGTAATGGTACCATTCAAATATAATAGCGGAAATTATGCACTTCCCGAGACTATAAACTTTAACGTAATATTTTATCGGAAGGATATTTTAAATAAACTTGAAATTGGTATTCCACAAACATGGGATGAATTATATGAAAATACACTACCTGCACTTTACCAGAATGGTTTGCAGTTTTATTTTCCACAGGATTTATCATCTTTTCTCTACCAATATGGAGGCAATTATTATAGTGATGATTTCACAAAATCAGGTCTGGATACACCTGAAGCATACAAGGCATTTAAGGAGTGGACTGAATTATATACCAGCTATGGTATACCTATTGTTGCTAATTTCTTCAACAGGATGAGGACGGGTGAAGTGCCAATAGGCGTAGGAGGGTATAACAATTATGTGATGCTTTCTGTAGCTGCACCGGAATTGGTTGGTAAATGGGGTGTTGCATTTATACCAGGACGTAAAAATACTGATGGTACAATAAATAGAAAGACTGGAAGCATAGAGGGTTCTGCTACCGTTATTATGGAGCAATCTACGAAAAAGGAAGAGGCATGGGAATTTTTAAAATGGTGGACGAGTAAGGAGGTGCAAATACGATTTGGCATGGAACTGGAGGCTTTACTTGGTGCAGAAGCACGATGGAATACAGCCAATAGAGATGCATTTACTGAGTTGCCATGGAAACGAGAAGATTTAAAGATTATTATGGAACAGCTGGATACTTCCATAGCACAGCCTGTAATCCTAGGAGGGTACTTTACAAGTCGGCATATATCTAATGCGTGGAATAGTGTTGTTCTTGGAGACATGAATGTTCGTGATGCTTTGGAAAAAGCAGTGAAGGAAATTAACAAGGAATTAAAAGCAAAACGTGAAGAATATGGATTGGCTGATTAGAGTTCAAAAAAGCTAAAATAATGAAATGAGGAGTGTTATATGGCTGAAGTAATGAAAAGGAAACATATAGGTCTTAAAAGCACAAAGCCATTTAAAGTCAGAATTAATGCATGGCTACAAAAATATGGGATTCCATACCTTTTTATATCACCTTTCATCATATTATTTACAATATTTGTGATTGCTCCTGTATTTGTAGCAATAAGCATGAGTTTAACCAATTATAATATGATACAACCCCCAAGATGGGTGGGAATTACCAATTTTCGCATACTATTTACAAATGATAATATATTCCTAATAGCATTAAGAAATACATTTATATTTGCACTAATTACAGGCCCTATAGGGTATTTTATGTCATTTCTTGCTGCATGGGTTATAAATGAGCTTAAATTCCGTAATGGATTTGCCCTTGCATTTTATGCTCCATCAATTACAAGTGGAATTGCTATGTCGGTAGTGTGGTTATATTTTTTCTCAGGGGACAGATATGGATTGTTAAATAATATACTCATAAATCTTGGCCTTATTAATGAGCCTGTTCTATGGAATATAGATCCAGAAAAAATCCTTCCTGTAATTATAGTAATTTCCGTATGGATGAGTATGGGTACTGGATTTCTTGTATTCCTTGCTGGATTACAAAATGTACCTAGAGAACTATATGAAGCAGCTGCTATAGATGGAGTAAAAAACAGATTTCAACAACTATACTATATTACTTCACATATTATGAAACCCCAGTTGTTATTTGGAGCAATTAACTCTATAGTAGGTTCTTTCGGGGTTTTCGACATAGCGGTTTCAGTGTCGGGTATACCAAGCCCTAACTATGCTGGTCATACAATTGTAGCTCATCTTTATGACCATGCATTCATAAGATTTGAGATGGGTTATGCCTCTGCTGTAGCAGTGGTACTGTTTTTAATAACCTTTATATTTGGAAGAATAGCAATGAAAATGTTTTCATAAAAAGCTTAAAAAGTAAAAGGAGGCAGAGTATGGGTACACATAAAAATAATGAAAGCAAAAAACTTAAAAAACGTAAATGGTTCAGTGTGAGCTGGTTCTTTACATATTTATTTATGATTCTATTGGTTGCATTTACATCATTGCCTCTTGTATATATGGTATCAACTGCATTCAAACCGATTGATGAATTATTTATTTATCCTCCGCAATTTTTAGTAAGAAAACCCACATTACAGAGTTTCCGAGATCTTTTAACAGCTATGGATAGTTCTGTAGTTCCATTTACAAGGTATATTTATAACAGTGTTTTTACTACAATTATTACAGTGTTAAGTACAGTTATAATATCATGTATGGGAGCTTTTGCATTATCAAAATATAAATTGCCAGGTTCGAAAGTAGTGTTCCAAATTATTATTTTAGCATTGATGTTTTCATCATATACGACACAAATCCCTTCGTACATGATTGTAAGCAAACTAGGGCTCATAAATAAATATTCTGCATTAATCATACCTAAGTTGGCAGTAGCATATAACTTTTTTCTTATTAAACAGTTTGCTGATCAGTTACCAAATGAATTACTTGAAGCAGCACGGGTAGAAGGGGCACATGAATGGAAAATATTCTGGAAAATTGCTATGCCTATATTGAAACCAGCTTGGTCTACACTTGTAGTGTTTTCTTTTGTATCTAATTGGAATGATTATTTTACTCCATTAATATTTACAAATAAACAAGCTATGAAGACTCTGCCCCTTGCACTTCAAACAATAGCGGGTGGACCCGGAGCCGTTGCCAGGTCTGGTGCAGTTGCTGCTGCTACTTTTATAGCTACAGTACCAACCATAGTAATATTTGTAATTATGCAAGCAAAGGTCATGGAGACAATGGCATATTCAGGTATAAAGGCATAATAAGGAGGAGGAAGAGATTGATTATGAAACGTTTATGTGCTGTTGTAGTCATACTGTGTGTTATATGTCTTTCGGGTTATGTATCGGCATCTGAAACAAATTATGTTTTTGAGGAAAAGCAACGTGTGGCTATTCCATTATCATACAGTGTAAAAAAGGTAATTAAGAATCGTAATGAAAATATTAACAATATGAGTCAACCAGAAGACTTATTTATAGATATGTGGGATAATGTGTATGTTGCTGATACAGGTAATAATAGAATTCTGAAATTCAGCAAGGATGGAGAGGTTCTTGGTGTATATGGAGATAATATAGAGAAACCCTTAAATACTCCAATGGGTGTATTCGTGGATAACGATGGAGATATGTATGTCGCTGATACAGGTAATAACCGAATAGTACATCTTTCCTCTTCTGGCAAATTCATTGAAGAGTTTCGAAAGCCAGAATCACAGCTTCTAGGTGAGGAATTTATCTTTGACCCTTTAAAAATATATGTAAATAAAACTGGATACATATATGTAATTAAGAGCCATTCATTTTTAACAATGGATGCAAATAGCAACTTCAGAGGTTATGTTGGTCAAACTCTTGTTGGTTATGATTTCAAACAGGCTTTGATTAAAATATTTGCTTCAAAAGAGCAGAAAGAGAGACTTGCAAAGAAACTACCTGATTCCTATACTAATTTTTTAATAGATAAAGATGGTATGATTTATGCGGTATGTATTTCACGAAATACCAACCAGATAGTGAAACTTAATTCTGTAGGAAAGAATATATTTCAAGATATGGCTTTTGGCGAAACTACAATTAGCGAGAGCAACAGTCTATTAGATCCTTACTTTGTAGACATTACAGTTGATGATAAAGGTATAATTAGTGTACTTGACCAAAAAACTGGGAAAATATATCAATATGACCAAGAAGGAAACCTTCTTACGGTGTTTGCGGGGATAGGAAATTGGAAAGGTGTTTTTCAAATGCCTACAAGTATTGATACAGATAAAGCAGGTAATATATATGCTTTAGACAGGAACTTAAATAATATCCAGGTGTATGAACCTACAAAATTTATAAAACTTGTCCATGAAGCTGTAAATCTATACTCTAATGGTGAATACCAAAAAGCAATGGAATTATGGGAGCAAGTACTTGAAATCGACAGAAACTACCAGCTCGCACATAAAGGAATTGCAAAAGTCCTAATGAAGGAAGAAAAGTGGAAGGACGCAATGAATGAATACATTATGGCCGATGATAAGGTGGGGTATACCCAAGCATTTAATGAATACAGGCATATGATATTACAAAAGTATTTTGGATGGGTTGTTCTTAGCATTACACTAATAATTACCTTTGCAGTGCTACTCCTTAAAAAAATAAAAGAAATTGTGAATAGCACAATAGAACAAATTCCATTTTAGTAAAAAATTAGTAAGGGAAGGGGATAAAGAATGTTTGCACTAAAATTCCTTCTTACAGTATTTATAAACCCGGTAGAGGCGTTTAGAATTATGAAAGCTGAAAAACTAAAGATGAATTATTATATAGTATCAGCTATTTTGTTAGGGATAGTGGTAGTTATACGTGTGTTATATATATATATGCTTCATTATCCATTAAGTACTCTTAGACCTAAAGATACTAACATCTGGTTTGAGATTGTCAGGATGATGTTACCAATAGTAACATGGGTTATAGCATGTTATGCAATTACATCAATAATAGATGGAGAGTCTTCACTGCCAGAAATATTTGGTGCATCTGCCTATTCAATGACACCCTATATATTATTAATTATTCCTTTAGCATTGTTATCAAAGGTCATGGGGCAAGATGATGCAGGATTATACAATTTTTTGTATATAATAATCTGGGTATGGGTTTTTCTGCTTTATTTTATAAGTGTAAGGGAATTAAATGATTATACTATTATTAAGTCAGCACTGATATGTATTTTGAATATTATTTCCATGTTGCTGATATGGGCTATATGTATATTGTTTCTGTCTTTAACCAGCCAATTATATACATTTATACAGGGCTTCATTTTAGAGATCAAACTTATATTTTCGTAGAGTTAGGAGGAAAGGTATGAAAGTTAAGGTAGTTATTGCAGTTTTGTTAACCTTTATTCTTATATTTAATCAATATAGTGTTACTATGGCCGCTCCTGAAATAAATACAGAAATAGGCAACGAGTATAAAAAAGTAGGAGAGACTGAAAGTTTAGAACTCTATTATAGCTTTACTGAGCATAATATTATTGTAAAAGATAAACGTAATGGGTTTTTATGGAAATCGTATGTAGATAAGAATGATTATAATATAGAAACTGCTAATGCCTTTACCAAGGCAAGCATGAACTCAATATTTAATTTTTCCTATAATGATTTTAGAAAAGATAATAAAGAAACTATAATTTATAGTAATTCCGAAATACAAAGCCCTCAGATCGATTCAAGGATAATTAAAAATGGCATAAGCATAAAATATAATCTTGAAAAACTTAAAATAAATTTAACTATTGATATTTGGTTAGATGAGGATTCCATGTGTATAAATGTACCAGTAGAAAGTATTGGGGAAGCAGGAGGATATGGTCTGGTAAATCTTGAGTTGATGCCATTTTTTGGTGCAGCAAGTGAATTTGATAATGGCTATATGCTCTATCCAGACGGTAGTGGAGCGTTGTTACGTTTTAAAGGTGAAAGCATCAGAGATATCGCAAAGTACAAGTGGTATGTATATGGAACTGATGAAGTTGACATTGATTTATATGAAAAAATTGACAATCAAAACCAGAAACAAGCTATGTTACCTGTATTTGGAGTTAAAAAGGGGGACAATGGATTTCTCGCGATTATAAATGAAGGAGAGTTTGATGCATCTATCAATCTTAGTCCCAGTGGCTATATTGTAAACTTAAACAGAATATGTACAGAATTTACTTACAGACGTTCTTTTAAAGATCCCAGGTCTGATCTTAAAGATGCAAGGAGAATGGAATCAGATTTGCTTAAGATAAACCGATCTGTGACATATTTATTTCTTACCGAAGATGAATCAAGTTACAGTGGTATGGCAAATGCCTATAGAAGTTACCTTATAGAAAATGGTGGGATTAAAAAGAGGATAAATGAAAGTGATAAAATTCCATTTGGACTTGATTTGTTTATGGGAATAAACGAAGAAAAACTTTTATTTGATAAATACATAAAGATGACAACATTTGAACAAGCTGAAAAAATATTAGAAGATTTTAGTAAAAGCGGAATAGATAATTTACAGGTAAACCTAGAAGGATGGACAAAAAACGGATTTGGAATGTATGGTGAACATTTTCCACCTAACAGAACCCTCGGTGGTAGTTCAGGGCTAAAACATCTGGTCGATTATGCTGAGGAAAGTGGTATAGCATTATCTCTACAGGATAATTTCATTGATATATATAAAAACAGTGCAGGCTTTATTAAACGTTACGATAAGGTATATGAAATATACAATTCATCAGTAACTGATAGAGTAAAGGAAAGGTATCTATTTAATCCTGCAGTAGCATTTGAGAAGGTTAGCAAAGTGCATTTGCCTCAAATTGAAAAATATGGAATAAAGGGAATATGTTTTGAGCAGCTAGGGAAACTTTTATATTATGATTACAATAAAAGGTATCCGCTATTTAGACAAGATACCGCTGATTACTGGTGCAAGATTCTTGATGAATCAGGAAAGAACCTCGAATTCATTGGGGTTAAAGGGGGAAATGCTTATGTTTTACCATATGCAAACAGGTTATTTGATATACCTATAAAAGATACAGGTTATTTTATAACTGATGAAACAATACCTTTTTATCAAATGGTAGTACATGGTCTTATTCCTTATTCTTCAGACCCAGGGAACTTATTTCATGATTATTCTGCTCAAAAACTTAAATGGGTTGAATATGGTTGTATACCATACTTTGAATTAACTTATGAAGATGCAAGTAATTTAAGATATACAAATTATAACAGACTTTTTACATCTAGCTATCTAGACTGGATTCAAATTGCTTCTGGCATTTATAAGGAGTTCAATAAAAGGTTGGGAGATACATGGTCGAAATTTATTATTGAACACAAAAAAATTAGTGAGGATATATATAGTGTAACATATGAGGATGGTAGTGTTATATATGTTAACTATAAAGAACAACCTGTAAGAATAAATAATCATTATATAAAGGCACTAGACTATCTGGTTGTAGATAAGAGAGGTAATGAACAATGAAAATTCTCAATAAACTAGGACTTTTTACTAATAAACGTGAAGCACAGGGGTATGTATTTGTATTTCCCTGGATAATAGGGTTTTTGATGTTTTTTATTTATCCTTTAATACAATCCATACGCCTAAGCTTTAGTAAAATTACCAGGATCACCGGTTTTAAAATGGAGTTTGCAGGTTTTGGAAATTATGCTAAAGCCTTTGTGTGGGATATCAATTTTGTGCCAATGTTTTTAGAAGTAGTAAAAAAAACATTTATTAATACGCCGATTATTATAGTATTTTCGTTAATAATTTCAGTAATGCTCAATAAAAATATTAGGTTCAGAACATTTTTCAGAGGGCTGTTTTTCTTACCTGTTTTACTGGGGACTGGTTTTGTAATGCAGCAGTTACTGGGTCAGGGTGTAGACCAGCAGGCTATGGATTTGAGTAGAGGAATTCTTCTTCCACAACAGGCTTTGATGTATCTGGGTCCAAAAGTACATTTGGTAATTCAAAATTTTTTAAATCTTATAACAATACTTTTATGGAAGTCCGGAGTACAGATACTGCTTTTCCTTGCAGGGTTACAAGGCATTTCTGGTTCCTTATACGAAGCAGCTCGTTGCGATTCTGCCACTGAATGGACAATGTTCTGGAAGATAACTGTTCCAATGATATCACCGGTGACACTGTTAAACATTATTTACACGTTAATTGATTCATTTACGGATACTAGTAATCCTATAGTAACTTATATTATTGATGTTGGTATTAAGAATTTACAGCTTGAGTATGGTGCAGCTATGGGATGGATATATTTTATGTTCATATTCCTGCTTATTTTATTGCTGTTCTTTATAGCGAAAATTTTCATTTATAAAACAAGTGATAGGTGAAAGAGGTGTGTTTATGGAACTCTCAAGAAAAATCACAAATGTAGATTATGACCAAAAAATTAAATTATTAAAAGCAAAAGTGGGGAAAAAAGGTTATTGGACTCGTTCCGTATATAATTTATTTGTATATGTTTTACTCTTTGATTTAGGATTTGTATTCTTATTTCCTTTTCTCCATATGATTGTTACATCACTAAAGTCACCTGATGACTTAATAGACACTACTGTAAGATGGATACCAAAAATGTTATTTTGGAGAAATTATGTAACTGCTGCAGATGCTTTAAATTACTTTACGTATTTTAAAAACTCTGTTTTGGTTACAGTGCTATGTATAGTAGGACATATTCTAGCATGTTCTTTTATTGCATATGGCTTCGCAAGATTTAATTTCAAAGGTAGAGATTTGTTGTTTATGTTTGTAATTATAACTCTACTTGTTCCTCCGCAGGTTATTATTATGCCCTTGTATATTCAGTATTCCAAATTTAGGTGGATGAACACATATTTACCCTTGATTATGCCAACTTTTTTTGGGTTTGGTCTGCGAGGCGGATTATTTATTTTTATATTCAGACAGTTCTTTTTAGGGCTACCTAAAGAATTAGAGAATGCTGCATTAATAGATGGTTGTGGGTTCATGCGGACATACTGGCGGATAATACTTCCTATTTCTAAGTCTGCAATTCTTGTCAGTTCGGTTCTATCAATGATATGGCACTGGAATGATAGTTTTGAACCTGTCATATACTTGTCAAGTCCTAAAAAGTGGCTATTGCCTATAGTGTTACCTCAAATGTATGAAACACTCAAAAGCATGCAAATTGGAGACTTGATGCTGGAACCTATATTCTTCAACGAAGGGGTAGTAATGGCAGGAACATTTTTGGTTTTATTTCCTTTACTAGTTGTATATTTAATTTTACAACATCAGTTTGTAGAAGGGATAGAGCGTACAGGACTAGTTGAATAGTTAATAAATATTACAAGATTAGGCAAAGTTAAACAAAAAAATAGATTATAATATGATTAGCGCGATATAAATGATAGATAATGAAGTGTAAAATTTATTCAGTAAAGATTAGGATTGGTTATTATGAGGAGGACTAATGATGAAAAAAACTACCACCCTTAAAAGTATTGCTGAGCAAGTTGGTGTTTCTATTGCAACTGTTGATAGAGCAATTCATAATAGAGGGGAAATAAATACCGAAACAAAACAGAAAATACTCAGTAAAGCAAATGAACTTGGATACAAACCAAACAGAATTGCAAGAACTTTAGTTATGAAAAAAACCAATAAAATTGGTGTAATACTCCCTCTTGAGCCTAAGTTTTTTTGGTCTGAAGTAGAAAATGGCATAAAATATGTTGGTGAAAGTATCAGTGACTTTGGTATAAAGATGAGTTATTACAGAATAAGTGATAATGTTGTTACTCAAAAATATACAATAGAGAAATTGATCGAAGAAGATATAAGTGCGCTAATTATTAAACCATTATATGATAAAAGTATCATAGAAATACTTAACGAATGCGTAAAAAAAGGTATAAAGGTTGTAATGATCAATGATAATATAAACGAAGTAAATAGTTTATTTTATGTGGGACCCAATGATGATGAAGCTGGTAAGACTGCAGGACATCTAATGAGCATGTTCTTAAAAGGGAAAGGTAAAATTGTAGTAATAAGAAATACTGTTAATCCTTCATATTCGCTGGAAAAAAGATACGAAGCATTCTATCAACAGGTAAAAGGAATGTCGAGTGAATTAGAAATTATTGACGAATCAAACCATATAACAGAAACAATAGGTGGATATGATGCATATTTGGCTGCAAAGCATTATATTGAAAACATTTCTGATATTGCAGGAATATACAATGACAGCGGCTCAATTTATGAGGTTGGTTTAGCTATAAAAGATGAAAAACCTTCGGAAAAAATTGTTATAGTAGGTCACGAGGTTTCTCCAGAGGTAAATGAATTGCTAATCCAAGGGTATATTGATGCTGTAATAAGCCAGGATCCTTTTTCACAAGGTTATAATGCAATAAAGAATCTTAGCGATTTCCTAATTGAAGGAAAAGAAGTGGAATCTAAACAATTATTAACCCATACTGATGTAATTTTAAAGACTAACATACGGATAAGAAATAGTATATAGAAAAATGACAGAAGAAAAACATGGCACTTAAGTACTTACTCATTAGTATGTACTAAAACTATATAATGCGAAAAAAATAATGGAGGTTATAAGTTAATGAAAAACATTATTAAAGACAGACCTATTAAGGTAGGTGTTGTAGGTGTAGGAAGAGGCATGACTTTTGCCAGAGGAGCCAAGACTGTAGGAATGGAGCTTGTTGCGTTGTGTGATATATGGGAGGAAAAGCTTAAAAAGGTTGGAGAAGAATTAAATGTCCCTACATATACAGAGTTCGACAAATTCCTAGAACAGGATATGGATGCTGTAGTGCTTGCAAACTTCTTTAATGAACATGCGCCATTTGCGATCAAAGCTTTAGAAGCAGGCAAACATGTTATAAGCGAAACAAGCTGTAATGCAACCGTTGCAGATGGTGTCGCCCTGTGTAGGGCTGTTGAAAAGTCAGGCCTTGTCTACATGCTTGCAGAAAATTATCCTTATATGAAATTTAATCAGGAAATGAGGAAGCTTTACCGTCAAGGGGAAATCGGTGAGGTAACATATGCCGATGGAGAATACAACCATCCCATGGATGCAAGAAACAGGCTTAGAATTTCACCAGGTAAAAATCACTGGAGAAATCACATACCGCCGACATATTATAATACTCATGCACTGGCTCCACTAATGTATATTACAGATACGATGCCAAAGAAAGTAAATGGTCTATCTATAACTTGTAGAGAGATTGACAAAGAAACAATGAGAGTCAGAGATCCGGGGAGTGTAATATTGTGCCGTATGGATAATGGCGCTGTATTCAGACTATTTGGCCTTTCTCTCCCGGGTCACAGTACCTGGTACAGGTTGCATGGTGCGAAGGGAGCCATGGAAAGAATAAGAAGCTCTGCACATTATGCATCTGATAAAATAAGGATATGGCACGAGGCTTGGGATATTGAACCAGGAAAGGTAATTGAAAAAGAATACATACCGGAATGGCCGGAGCATGCTGAACTTGCTCAACAAGCAGGACATGGAGGTGGGGATTTCTGGACTAACTTCTACTTTGCAGAAGCCATACGAACTGGTGAACAGCCATATCTCGATGTATACAGAGGTGTAGCTATGTCAACTGTAGGCATATTAGCATGGAAAAGTGCTCTGCAGGACGGCATTCCTTTTAATGTACCTGACTTTACAAGTGAAAATGAAAGGAAAAAATATGAGAATGATAAGTGGTCGCCTTTTCCTGAAGATGCAGGCCCGGGACAGCCATTGCCTAGCATATTGGGGAAAATTGAACCAAGTGAAGAAGCAAAGAAACTTGCAAAAGAAGTATGGTCAGGAATCGGATATAAAGATGTAGAAAAATTAGTATAGTGATAATGTGCTTATTGATAAAAGATAATAATGAAAAAAAATTTTGCGTTTTATATAAAATAAAAAAATATAAAAGTCAAAATATAGTGCGGAGGTAATAATTATGGAAGAAAAGACAGCGATAATAAGTAAATCTCAGGTGGAAAAATACTTATCTGTTTCAAGTGTTGTTGGTAGAGTAGAACAAACTTATAAATGGTATGCAGAGGGCAAAATTATTATGCCCTCCAAGATAACCCTGGATATGGCTTCTCTTAATGTTCCAGGATGGATCAATTCCATGCCTTCATATGTCCAGCCCTGTGACATAGCTGGGGTAAAGTGGGTAGGAGGTTTCATAAACAACCATAAAATAGGTTTGCCCTTTATAAAAGCAAAAATTATGCTTACTGATCCCAGAACAGGATTAATGAAAGCATTAGTTGATGGTGATTGGATATCAGATATGCGTACTGGTGCTCAAACTGCAGTGTTTGCAAAATACCTTGCACCAAAAAATAAAGATATAGTTACAATAATCGGTGCAGGTCTTCAGGGATATACAACCCTTGCTTGTCTTTGCGAATTGTTCAAATTCAAAGAAGTCAGAATTTGCGACATTAATTCTGAAGCATGTAAAAATTTCATAACAAAAGCTGAAATAATAGTGCCTTGTGAAATTAAAGCATTTAATAATAATGAAGAGGCTGTAAGGGGTGCTGACATTATTGTTACTGCAACAACTGCGGATGCGCCCTTAGTAATGAATGAGTGGGTTAAACCGGGAGCACTTGTGTCAACAATTGGTTCTTACCAGGAACTTGACGAAGAACTTATTTTTAAAGCTGACAAAGTTATCGTAGATCATATTGAGCAGCATCTGCATCGTGGCGAGTTTGTAAAGCTTTTTGAAGAGGGAAGAATGAAGAAAAGTGACTTTTATGGTGAATTTCCTGACATCATGACTAGCAGGTTAAAAGGTAGGGAAAGTGAGGAAGAACGCATTGTTATAAGTATTGTTGGAATGGGATGCCTTGATGTTTCAATTGCAGCAATGCTTTATGATATTGCAATGAAGGATCCTGAAAATGAACTGATGATATACGATTTGGCAGAGTAGTGTTGTACTTGCACGGGTCAAATTTGCAGAATGTGCACGAATTTGTGACCGTGCATATTATTATATAATGTAAAATGAATTTTGTGCGGGAGTATTAAGGTGGAAGGCAGGTATTTACATAGTGGCAATGCTTTTTAATGAAACCTTGAGCAAAAGGCAGATATTTAAGAGAGTGGGCAGTTTATCTCAAATTTGTGGTCCAAGGTCATATATACTAGCTGATGGAAGAGCTAAGGGCATGTCTGCCGTTGACATCAGGACAGGGGGAGGTTTAAGTTATACCGTTTTGCCTGACAGGGGAATGGATATTGCATGGGCTGAATTTAAAGGTGTTCCTTTGGGGTTTATTAGCAAATCCGGTATTATATCCTCGGAATATTTCTGTACAGATAAAACAACTTGGGGTGAAAGCTTTTATGGTGGGCTGCTGACTACCTGTGGATTAGTACAAGCAGGAAAAGGGTGCATGTATCATGACCGAAAGTTCAACCCTCATGGAAAGGTTTCCAATATTCCTTCTGAAAATATTGGGATAATTCATAACTGGGAAAACGATGAACTAGTTATGGGGGTCAGAGGTATTATAAATGAAGCACAGTTATATAGAGAGAATCTCCAAATGACAAGATGCATAACTTCCAGCCTTGGTGAAAACAGAATTATAATTCATGATGTTATTGAAAACAATGGATTTGAGAAAATCCCTTTAATGATAATTTACCATATGAACTTCGGTTATCCTCTTATTGGAAAAGATACGGAATTACTTGTATCATCTCGGGAAATAAAGCTGGGAGCAGGTACATATGAAGATGATGTTCTTAATTATAATAGGTTTGACAACCCTTCTGTCGAATGCTCAAGTAAAATGTTTAATCATAATCTAGAGGCTGACGAAAATGGCTTTACTTCCTGCAGGCTGATAAATAGAAAACTGAAAATAAGTGTTTCCATTAAATTTAATAAAAATGAGCTGTGGAATTTTATGGAATGGAAACATCTTAAAGCAGGAGACTATGTTCTAGGACTGGAGCCTTGCAATAATTATGCAAAGGGGTTAACTGATGAAGAAGGGAATGGAACCCTTGAGTATATTGAACCTGGCCAAATACGGGAATTTACTGTGGAAATTGGTGTGATAGAAGGAATTTAGGAGGTAATATTTGCGAAAAACATAAAAAAATATTGTATCTTATCAATATAATCTTAATTTTAGTTTTAGTTTCATCTTTCAACTTGTTCTTGGAGAGTGAATACTTTAGGTATAATTTACGTACCAAACATGAGTGAAACGTATTGACAACACAAACGAAATGTAATAGGATAACAAGTGAAGGATAAACGAAACATAAAAGAACATAATACATACTAACATATGCTAATATTTAATTTAGTTTATTTATTTGGATATTTGATTGTGGTGAATTGAGGTATAGGTATGAAAATTTAATAAAATATCAGGAGGAATTTTTAATGTATGATAAAAACTGGGCAAAGGTAGACGCGAAAGCAATGCCTGTAATCAAAACTGAACTACCAGGACCAAAATCAAAAGAGATGCATTCCAGAGCAGCAAAGTACATGAAAGGATATTCAAGTCAGGTAAGATTATTCCCAGTAGTATTTGATTCGGGAAAAGGCTGTACTTTAACTGATGTAGATGGTAATGTATTTATTGACTTTTCATCTGGAATATATGTAACAGGATTGGGTCATTGCCATCCTAAAATCAGTGAAGCAGTTGCTACATATGCAAATAAATTAATGAATTGTCATGACTTTACTACTGAGACAAAAATGAACCTGCTTGAAAAATTAGCTTCTATTACTATGGGAGATTTGAATGGAATTCAGCTTTATGATTCTGGAACAACAGCGGTAGAAGCAGGTTTAAGATGTGCCAGAGCTGCTACAGGTAAATTTGAATTTGTTTCCTTCTGGAGGGACTTCCATGGTAAAACTATGGGAGCTGTAAGTTGCGCAGGTGTTGACAAAAGTCAGGGAATGAGAGCTCCAGGATTTTTCCTTGCTCCAAGACCTAACTGTTACAGATGCCCTTTTAAAATGAAGCATCCTGAATGTAATTGCTTCTGTGTTGAACATCTGGAAAATGTTATAAAGAATGAGACAACAGGTCAAGTAGCAGCTGTAATTCTTGAGCCAATTCAAGGTTGGGGTGGATCTGTAGTACCACCTGATGATTTTATGCCAAAATTGAGACAATTATGTGATAAAAATGGGATGCTTCTTTTTGCAGATGAAGTTCTTACATGCATGGCAAGAACCGGAAAAATGTTCTGTATGGAACACTGGAATGTAACACCGGACATTACCACATTAGGAAAAGGATTTGGAAATGGTTTCCCTGTAACAGCAATGTGCGTAAGTGATAAATATAAAGAAGATATAGAAAAGATATCAGCATCCTCAAGCTATGGGGGGAATCCAATGGCATGTGCTGCTGCGCTTGCATCCATCGAAGTAATTGAAGAAGAGCAGCTTTGCGAACGTTCAGCACACCTTGGAGAAGTATTCCTTAAAAGAATGAATAAAATTAAGGAAGAGCACAAGATAATTGGAGATGTCAGAGGAAAAGGATGTTTATTAGCAATAGAATTGGTAAAAGATAAAAATACGAAGGAAGCCTTTGACGAAGCTGGAAGATTGGTTTATCAAAGAGCCTTTGCAAAAGGTCTGGCATGGGTTCCAGCAGGTCACATATTAAGACTATCGCCTCCATTAATAATGGAAGATGATCTTGCATTAAAGGGACTTGATATTATTGACGAGGCAATTGGCGAAGTTGAGAAAGAATTGGGATATTAATCTTTAAAGAATTTATGTTAGCTTGAAGGACTAGAATAATTTACCTTCAAGCTAACATGAACTTAGGGCTGTGCGATTATTCAGCTTGATTACAATAGTTTGCCGGAAGCACACATAGCCAATTAACCGCTTATCATCCCTTGCTGTGCATGATAAGTGGAGTGCTTTAATAAAATTTTGTGCCGATGCACAGCGGCGGAATGGCGGTTAATATGAATGAAATTAGAGTGGGAATAATTGGATTCGGTTTTATGGGCAAAACCCATACATATGGATATAAAACCATTCCACTTTATTATACTAATCTACCGTTTAAGATTAAATTAGTAGGTGTATGTGACGCAGTACCTGAAGTTGCACAACATGCAAAAGAAAGTTTGGATTTTGAATTTGCTACAAGCAATCCAGATGATATTTTTTCCAGAGAAGATATTGATGTAATTGATGTATGTACACCCAATATATACCATAAAGAAGCAGTTTTAAAGGCTTTAAAGGCAGGTAAAAATGTATACTGTGACAAACCTTTAGCTGTTAGCTATGAAGAAACAAAGGAGATTACAAGTGTCCTAGGCCAGTATGATAGAATCACACAGATGGCACTTCAATATAGGTTTTTTCCAGCCACTATGAGAGCTAAAGAACTTATTGAAGAAGGTAAGATTGGCAAAATAATGTCTTTCAGATCAAGCTATCTGCATTCAGGATCCGTAGATCCTAATAAGGCTATTGGCTGGAAACAGGAAAAGAAATTTGGAGGAGGAGGAGTTCTCTTCGACTTGGGTTCTCATGTACTCGATATTATGTATTATTTATTAGGCGAGTATTCATCAATATTTGTAGAAACTAAAATTATATATCCCGAGAGACCCGACAAAAAAGGGAACATGGTTAAGATTGAAGCTGATGATGTAGCCTTCATGGTTGTAAAAATGAAAAATGGTGGTATTGGCACAATTGAAGCTTCAAAAGTAGCTACAGGTACAAATGATGAACTTAGATTTGAGATACATGGAGACAAGGGTGCAATCAGATTCAATTTAATGGAGCCAAACTGGTTAGAGTATTATGACAATACTGAAGCTGACGCTCATTATGGGGGCGTTAAAGGCTACACAAAAATAGAATGTGTACAGCGTTTTAAAAAGCCTGGTGGAGACTTTCCAAGCTCCAAATTTTCAATAGGTTGGATAAGAAGCCACGTTCATAGCTTGTACAGCTTCCTTTCATGCGTATATGAAAAAAGGCAAGCAAGCCCATCCTTTAAGGAAGGTGCCTACATTCAATATGTAATGGAGAAAGCCTATGAATCAGACCAACAAAAAGCGTGGATTAAACTTGAGTAATTAATAAAAATAATGGGGACAGTTCTCCTTTTATCTAATTTTGAGGACTGTCCCCTAATCTAAAAGAGGTATAAATAATTATGACTGAAGAAATTATGACTGAAGAAAGATTGACGGAATATGGAACAGAGGAACGAAGGAACAAAATAATAGAAATATTGAATAAACAGGGCAAAGCCAAAGTCAACCAATTGAGCAAGATGTTTGAAATATCCGAGGTTACAATAAGGAATGATCTGGCGAAGCTTGAGAGCATGGGTATGCTTGAACGTGTACATGGCGGCGCAGTCAGCACATACAGAGCGTATTACAGGATGTCCATTTCAGATAGAATGAAAACAAACGCAAATGAAAAAAGAAATATAGCCATAGAAGTAGCATCTATGCTTTCTGATGATGATACATTAATGATTAGCTCTGGTACAACTGCTCTTTATGTCTTAGAGGAGATGAATAAATTAAAAAACCTTACAATTGTGACCAATGCAATATATTTTTCTCAGGAATCTGCCAATTTGAGAGATTTTAATATAATATTACTCGGGGGTATTCTTGAACCACGAGACCAACTTACTTATGGAGATGATGTAATAAATCAGCTTAAGAGATATAAAGCTGACAAGCTTATTCTTTCTGTCGATGGAGTTAATTCCGAAGATGGCATTTCAACATATCACTATCTTGAAGCTGAAATTAACAGGCAAATGATAGCTCGGGCAAAAAAGACTATTGTTGTAGGTGATTATACGAAAATTGGAAGAACTAGCTTTGCTCATATTTCACCATTAGAAGATATTGACATATTGGTTACAAACCAAAATGCTAACGAAGATGAGATCCAGGAAATAAGGGATAGAGGAGTAGAAGTCAGGCTGGTATAATTGGTACCTAGTACCACCTGAATTATGTCGAAATATATCGAATCCAGAAAAGTATCTTGCACTGAGATTTTCAATACTTATGTAGCGGGTATGGCTAATTGATAAAATTGCAGGAGGTAATATATGTATTTGCTTGGAATAGATGTAGGCACAACAGGAACTAAGAGTATTTTGATTGATGATAAAGGTATTACCCAAAAAAGTGCTTATAAATCATATGGATTAATTAAATCAGCAAATTATATAGTTGAACAGAAAGCAGATGACTGGTGGGATGCTTTGATTTCAACTGTAGGAGAATGTACAAAGGATGTAGCTGACAAGGAAAATATCAAAGCATTATCTATTTCAAGTCAAGGTGGGAGCTTGTTGCCAGTAGATGAGAATGGAAATCCATTGTCAAATGTTATTGTATGGATGGATAAGCGAGGAGTTCAACAGCAAAGAGATTTATTAAATTTACATGCTGATGAATTTTATTACAAAAAAACTGGTTGGAAACTTTCAGCTGGAGGGAATCTTGTTCAAATAAGGTGGCTGAAGGAGAATCATCCAGACATTTTCTGTAGAACTCATAAATTTTTATCTACCATTGATTATATGAATTATAAACTTACAGGTAATTACATAATAGATCCTACAAACGCTGCTATGACTAACCTTATAAATATTCGAGAAGGAATATGGGATGATGAATTACTAAATGCTGCTGGAATATCTGAAGATAGATTAGCTAAGATTCTAGAACCGGGAAAAGTTGTAGGTAAATTAACTTTAGAAGCAGCCACCCAACTAGGGCTTAATACATCTGTAAAGGTTATAAATGGAGGACATGATCAATACTGTGCCGCCATTGGGACAGGAGCCGTAAATGAAGGGCAACTATTTTTATCTGCAGGTACAGCTTGGGTTCTAATTGGCATATTCAATGAACCTGTCTTTAATACAAGTACATATATTGCCCCAGGACGTCACATTATTAAAGACTTATGGGGAGCATTAGTTTCCGTACCTACTGGCGGAATTTCAATGGAATGGTTTAAGGAGAATTTTGGAGCAAAGTTCATATCTGAATATTTAAAAGATGAAGTGTTGCCTGAAAATCTAAACGATAAAGTATTATGCGAAAGTCTAAAAGATATTGATAGTATGGCTTCTGGCTTAATGGAACGAGCTGAGAATGTATATTTTTACCCCTACTATAATGGTTCAGGCTACCCAAATTATAATAGAAATGTAAAAGCAGCATTAATGGGTTTAGGATTGGAACATGACAGATATGATATGGCACTGGCTATTATGGAGGGGATTGCTTTTGAAATAAACCATGCAATAAATGAATTTAAGGAAAGAGGATGCAAGTTAGACAACCTCAGAATGATCGGTGGAGGAAGCAAAAGCGAACTTTGGACTGAGATCATTGCTAATGTCACAGGAACTCCTGTGATAAGACTAAAAGAAGCAGAAGCAGCTTGCATAGGAGCATCAATAATTGCGGGAGTAGGATATGGAATCTTTGAAGATTTTAATGATGGATATAACCGCATCATTAAAGATGAGACAGTTGTAGCTGTTGACAATGATAAAAGAGAGTTTTATAAAACGAAATATGATAAGTATAAGCAAGGAATAAAGGCTATTGAGAGTTATTTTAACATTGCAGGGGGACACTTCTCTCACGAGAAGTAGTTATTCCTATGGTGTGGTAAGGGAACGTTTTGTTTGGCGCATAGAATGTGGCAAATGGAAGTCTTATTTGTAACATAAAGGTTACATAAAGGAGTCACATAAAGGAGTGTAAAAGGAGCGGTTTGAATGACACAGCTTTTTGAAGTAAAAGATATAGACAAAAAATTTTATGAAGAGCAATTAAAAGATTTTCTTCCCAAGAAAATTTTTGATATTCATACCCATGTATGGCTTGATAAATTTAAAATAAAGGGAGAACATATAGCTAATGCGCCTATAAGGTCAGCAACCTGGCCTTCGCGAGTTGCTAAAGATAATTCAGTTGAAGATCTGATCCAAACTTATAAATTAATGTTTCCAGACAAACAGGTTACTCCATTAATATTTGGTTATCCAAAGGTAAATTTTGATATTGAAGTATCAAATAATTATATTAAAACATGTGCAAAAAAACATGGATTTCCATCGTTAATTTTGTCTATGCCGGAATGGAGTGGAGCGGAACTTGAAGAACGGATTACTAAAGGTGGATTTCTTGGTACCAAAGTTTACTTAAATTTTGCAAAACCGTACATACCTCAAAAGGAAATTAGAATATTTGATTTCCTGCCTATCCATCAACTTGAAGTATTAAATACGCATCAATGGGTTGTAATGCTACATATTCCAAGAGATAAAAGGTTAAAAGACCCGGTAAATTTAGCTCAGTTACTTGAAATAGAACATAACTATCCAAACATAAAACTAATAGTTGCTCATGTAGGTCGTGCATACTGTATAGAAGATGTTGGAGATGCATTCGAGGTACTTGCGGAAACAAAGAAGATGGTATTTGATTTCAGTGCAAATTCAAATCAATCCGTATTTGAAAAGTTAATAAAAGCAGTTGGCCCAAAGAGAATATTATTCGGAAGTGATATGCCAATACTTAGAATGAGAACTAGGCGAATGTGTGAAAGTGGTAATTATGTAAATTTGGTGCCAAAAGGTTTATATGGAGATGTATCAGAGGATGGTCACATGCGAGAACTAGACAAAGTTGAAGGAGATAAGCTAACTTACTTCATGTATGAAGAAATAGCAGCATTTAATCGTGCTGCTACATCTGCCATGCTCAAAAAAGATGACATAGAAGATATATTCTACAATAATGCAGTGAGATTGTTGGGACTCTAGATAAGGATGGTGAAGGTGGGGACGGTTCTCTCAAAATGAGGGATCAAAATGGGGGACAGTTCTCCTCTATAATAGATCATTTACTGAAATGTTTTGCCCGAACTGGGAAAACAACAGTATTTTTCTAAGCCACATGGGTGAGATGAATATTAATCTTACAGCAGAAAGACCTGTTCTTGTTGAAAAGGAATTTCCATACACAGATGCATTTAATACTGTTGTTGCAATATAAGAATAAGAAACTGAGACAGGGGACGGTTCTCAATTAATTGGACAGAGCTCCTGGGTCAGATCATAAGAATCAAATAAATCAAACAAGAGGAGAATGTAAATGACTGGTAAAGATATTAAGATGAACAGATTATTATCAAAAGGTGAAAATGCAGTAATTGTCGCCATAGATCATGGATACATGGATGGTCCTATCCCAGGAATGGAGAATCTCAATAAGACAATTCAAAAAATTGATTCATGTGTTGATGGGATCTTAATAAGTCCCGGAATGTTAAAAAACATTGGGAATGCATTTTCATACAAGGGCGCTCCGATGCCTATAGTAAGGCTTAACTGGAGTACAGTATTTTGTTTTGAATGGGGTTATACAAAAGCATATGCAAAGCAGGCTTTCAGTGTAAAAGATGCAATAGCTTTAGGAGCTGAGATAGTATTAGTGTCTCTTACATTAAGAACGGGTGATGAGAAAACCGATATAGAGAATGTTGAATTATTTGCCAAGTTATGCAATGAAGCAAGAGAATATGGAATACCGGTAATAGGAGAATGTTTCCCTAATAATAGTGACAATATTTCCGACGAAGAAATGCATGACCAAGTTTTACGTGGTTGCAGAATAATTGCAGAACTCGGTGCTGATATGATAAAAACTTTTTATACTCATAAATTTACCGAAGTAATCGAAGGTTGTCCTGTACCCGTATTTGGTTTAGGTGGGCATACTACGTCAAATCCTGTAGATTCACTGATTCTTGCACAAAAAGAAATAAAAGAAGGTGCAAAAGGTGTTGTATTTGGAAGGAATGCCATTCAAAGACCTGACCCTATTGCTTATCAGAGAGCATTATGCCAGGTAGTAAAACATGGAATGGGTCCTCAAGAAGCTGTATTAAAGTTCGGGTTGTAGGGTAGGTTCAAAAAATGCTATTAGGCATAATAAATAAATAAACTGGTCAATTGGATTTTCAAAAAAATTGATAAGCGATGACGCTCCCGTTAATGGAGGCGTATGCTGAGATGGAGGTGCTCTAAATGAGTATATTAACAGATAAGAAAATTAAAGTAGGTGTGTTTGGTGCCAGACGTGGAATGACAATGATTAATGTATTGACAAACCATCCTGATGCAGAGCTGGTTGCCATATGTGACAAAGCAGAACATCTGCAGAAAAAATGTGAAAAGATAGCCAGAGATGCAAACTCAAAGATTGCATTATATTCAGATTTTGAACAATTTTTTAATCATGATATGGATGCTGTAGTGCTAGCGAATTATGCGAATCAACATGCTCCATATGCTGCGAAATTCTTATTATCAGGACGCCATGTGCTAAGTGAAGTTTTGCCAGTTCAGACTCTTTCTGAGGCAGTAATGCTTGTAGAAGCAGTAGAAAAAAGCGGAAATATTTATTCATATGCTGAAAACTATTGCTATTTTCCTGCAACTCAGGAGATGAAAAGGCTATATAAGCTTGGTGAAATCGGAGAATTTATGCATGGCGAGGGAGAATATGTGCATGATTGTGAATCTATATGGCCTTCCATAACTTATGGGGATAAAAAGCATTGGAGAAACAATATGTACTCAACCTACTATTGCACTCATAGCCTAGGTCCAATTTTACACATAACAGGGACTAGACCTGTTGTTGTTACAGGCTTTGAAACTCCAAGTGTAGAGAATATGGCAACATTAGGGTATAAGGGTGGGACATCGGGAATGATCGTGATGCAGATGAATAATGGAGCAACTGCAAAGAGTTTGCATGGAAATTTAAAGAGGGAACCGGGTTCTATTTGGTATTCCATATATGGTAAAAAGGGCATGATGGAAACAGACCGCTGGCACGAGGGGATTTCTAGGATCAATGTATTTAAAGAAGGAAACACTCTGACCGCAAATGAGATAAGTTATCGACCTGCGCCAAGAGCAGCTTCTGAATTAGCAAAAAGAACTATGGGGCATGGGGGAAGTGATTTCTATACAGTGCATTATTTTCTTGAAAAAATTCTTGGACGCCCAGATGGAGAGGAGTATATAGATATTTACCAAGCGCTCGATATGGGTATTCCAGGAATACTTGCATACCGTTCAATTTGCAACGGTAATGTGCCAATTGCAGTTCCCGATTTTAGGGATAAATCTATAAGAGAAGAATATAGGGATGATAATTGGTGTACTGATCCAGAAATAGCAGGCGAAGATGCTGCACCGCATTGTTCTTTTGGAAGTCCTGATATACCTGATAGTGTTTATGATAAGGTAAAAGATACTTGGTCATTTATAAAATGAAAAATTAACGAGGATAGCCATTTAGGCATCCTCGTTAATTGCTCTCTCATTAAGTTGTAACTGTTATTAATATAACCTTAATTCACTTTATATCCGCATGATAGCTCTGCAACGACTTAACAGCATCTCTTTCACATGATTCTTCACGGTAAGCTGCGATACCTTTAGCACTCGCTAAGGCAGCAGCAAGAGTTGTTATATATGTCACCTTGTGTTTAATTGATGCCTTTCTAATATATGAGTCATCAAACTGACTACGCTTTCCTAAAGGCGTATTTATTACAAGTTGTATTTTTTTGTTCATAATTCCATCAATTATATTTGGTCTGCCTTCATATAGTTTATTTATTACTTCCGATTCAATGCCGTTTTCTGCAAGAAATGCTTGTGTACCTCTGGTAGCCTTTATCTTGAACCCTAACTTCGCAAATCTTTGAGCTACTTCAAGTACATATGGGCGATCTTGCTCTGCTACACTTAATAATACAGTACCAGAGGTTGGTAAAATATTTTGTGTAGCTTCCTGGGATTTAAAGAATGCAATTCCAAAGGATTTTGATATTCCAAGGACCTCACCAGTGGAACGCATTTCTGGTCCTAAAATCGGGTCTACTTCAGGAAACATATTGAAAGGGAATACTGCCTCTTTAACTCCGTAATGAGGTATTTTCCTTGGGGTAATATCTAAAGACACTGGTTTAGAATGGATTTTATTTTGAACCATTATTTCTGTAGCTATTTTAGCCATCTGAATATTGCATACCTTGGAAACAAGGGGGACGGTTCTTGATGCCCTTGGATTTGCTTCTAATACGTATACTTTATCGCCTGCTATTGCATACTGCACATTAATCAACCCGACAACGTTTAGTTTTTCACCAATCATCCTTGTATATTCACCTATTGTATCAAGATGTTTTTGGGAAATTGTTATTGAAGGAATAATACATGCAGAGTCGCCTGAGTGTATCCCCGCAAGCTCAATATGTTCCATTACAGCGGGAACATATGCATTCATTCCGTCAGATATTGCATCTGCTTCTGTTTCAATTGCATTCTCAAGGAATTTATCTATCAGAATAGGACGTTCAGGGGTCACGTCAACTGCAGCTGCAACATATTGCCTTAGCATTTCTTCGTCATATACAATTTCCATACCGCGACCACCTAAAACATATGATGGACGTACCATTAAAGGATAACCTATTTTATTGGCAACCGATAACGCTTGTTCAAGGTTGCTTGCCATTCCTGAAGCTGGCATAGGAACATTCAGTTTCTCCATTATATGTCTGAACTGATCTCTATCTTCTGCTAAATCAATTACATCAGGTTGAGTACCAAGAATGCAAACTCCTTCACTTGCAAGCTCTGCAGCAATATTTAACGGAGTCTGACCACCAAATTGAACAATAACTCCTATAGGGTTTTCCTTATGATAAATATTTAGTACATCCTCTGTAGTTAAAGGTTCAAAATACAATTTATCAGAAGTATCATAATCGGTTGAAACGGTTTCGGGATTGCAATTTACTATAATTGTTTCAAGTCCCATTTCTTTAATGGCAAAAGATGCGTGAACACAGCAGTAGTCAAATTCAATACCTTGTCCTATACGATTTGGACCACCACCAAGAATCATAACTTTTTGGTTGTCAGTAACTGGATTGTTGTCATTTTCGTTATAGGTCGAATAATAGTAGGAAGCATCTTCCACACCACTTACAGGTATTGCTTCCCAAGCACCTGTTAAACCAAGTGCAATACGTTGTTCCCTAATTTTGCTCTCGGCTACTTTCAAAAGCTTTGCAAGGTAGCGGTCAGAAAAGCCATCTTTCTTAGCTTGAATAAGTAGATCATCAGATAGAATTTTATCTTTATCAATATTTTTGTAATTGAGGATCTCTTCTTCTAATATAACCAATTCCTTCATTTGTTCAATAAACCATGCTTTAATGTTTGTTAAACGGCAGATGTCTTGAATACTAGCTCCTTTACGCAATGCTTCATATATAATAAATTGTCTTTCGCTTGTAGCTTCATGTAAAAGCTCTAACAATTCATTAAGAGGTTTTTGGTTATAATTTTTCGCAAAACCTAACCCATAACATCCTATTTCCAAAGAGCGGATGGCTTTTTGGAGTGCTTCTTTATAATTTTTGCCTATGCTCATTACTTCTCCAACAGAACGCATCTGAGTTCCTAACTTATCATAAGAACCTTTAAATTTTTCAAAAGCCCATCTTGGGAATTTTACAACAACATAATCACCAGAGGGGGTATACTTTTCAAGTGTTCCATCACGCCAGTAAGGTATCTCGTCCAGAGTTAATCCTGCTGCCAACATGGTAGATATAGAAGCAATAGGGAAGCCGGTTGCTTTTGATGCTAATGCTGATGATCTTGAAGTTCGTGGATTTATCTCTATTACTACGACACGACCGGTTGCAGGGTCATGAGCAAATTGAACATTAGTTCCGCCAATTACCTCAATGGATTCAACAATTCTATATGAATAATCTTGCAGCCTTTCCTGAAGTTCTTTACTTATAGTCAGCATAGGAGCTACACAAAAAGAATCACCAGTATGAATTCCAAGAGGATCAACATTTTCTATAAAGCAGACAGTGATCATTTGATTTTTCGAATCTCGAACAATTTCTAGTTCCAGTTCCTCCCATCCAACCAAATATTCTTCAATAAGGATTTGACCAACCATACTTGCTGCAATACCACGACTGGCTATTACCCTTAATTCTTCAACATTGTAAACGCGACCACCACCTGTGCCACCCATTGTATAAGCTGGGCGTACAACAACCGGGAAACCCAATTCAGTTGCGATTTCTTCCGCTTCTTCTACACTATAAGCAGCTTTGCTCTTAGGCATTTCAATATTAAGAGAATCCATAGCTTTTTTAAAAGAAATCCTATCTTCACCGCGTTCAATAGCGTCAATTTTTACACCAATAACCTCAACACTATATTTATCTAGTACACCTGCTTTTGATAGCTCTAAACATAAATTAAGACCGGATTGCCCACCTAAATTAGGTAATAAAGCATCCGGTCTCTCTTTTTCAATAATATCAGTTAATCTCTTTACATTTAATGGTTCAATATACGTAGCATCTGCCATACCAGGGTCAGTCATAATAGTTGCAGGATTGGAATTTACCAATACAATTTCATAGCCTAAATTTCTAAGTGTCTTACATGCTTGAGTTCCCGAATAATCAAATTCACAAGCTTGTCCTATTATAATAGGACCAGAACCGATAATCATTATTTTCTTAATATCTGTACGTTTTGGCATATTATATTATCCCTCGCTTTATTTAGTTTTAATCCAAATATTACATTAATAACCAATTAATTAAATTTTTATTACGTTTACTAAATCCTTGCAATATTACATCCTTACTATATTATATCTAAACAACATTAAATCCTTGATATATTAAATCTTTGCCATAACTTATTTATTTTATATTTCCCATTTTTTACTTGTATTACATATTTTGCACAGTCTATTGCTTGCATACTGTGATTTAATATAAATATGATCCTATATAAAACTACATCCGAACTATTATATACTATTTCACCTAAAAATGCATCCTATCTTTTATAATATATTTTATTTTGATTGTCAATAGAAAAATGAAAAAAATTGTTGAAAAAACGTTGAAATTAATAAATGATTCTGCTGCAAAAATTCATTTAGCGTCAGCATGTTGAAATTTGCATCACTTCATCTTGCAATTTAATGGCAAATTTTACAACATGCTTCCAATAAAAATTCACCCTTTGAAGCAAAACCTGGGTTTTTGTAGTAGAATCATAAATAAACCCTCCATCCTGAGCAGAATGAAGGGTCTTAAGTTTTTTCTTTAAATATATACATTAACATATATTCTCCTCCCTCCGCTGGCATTATCCAGTTCAGGTTAATGGGTCGAAACAATTTAGTTCCCTCTCAGCCGATTAGATTCAGCTCCCCCGTTAAATTCAATTTTTCAATTTATCTTTCTAATAATATTATAAATGCTTCATAATGTCAATTGCAATATTTGTATTTATATTTATATTTTTTGTTTACCATTTTTAAATTATACTGGAATTTATACTGGTTCAGGTTTTACATTATAATCATTAAGTACTGCCTCTGCTATATTATTACAGTGATCTGCTATTCTCTCAAGATTATGAATAAGCTCAATAAATATTACAGCGGATTGAGGATTACAAAGTCCAGAATCAAGACGTTTCAAGTGTCTTTCACGAAGACCTTCTTCTAGCTCGTCCACTTCATACTCTTCAGACAATACCTTTTTCGCAAGCTCAACATTACCATCACGCAAAGCATGAATACTATCATCAACCATATTATTAACTACAGTAAAAGCATCTGCAACCTCAGTTAATGCTTCTTGAGAAAATGGTATGTTCTCATCTAATTTCCAGCGGGCAAATTCTGATATATTTTCACAATGATCTCCAATACGCTCAATATCATTTGTGATATGCATTAACCCTGCAAGTCTTACTGATTGACGTTCAGTTAGAGATCCTCTTGAAATCATGGTAGAAAGATATTTTACAATTTCTGTCTGCAACATGTCGATGGTATCTTCAATCTCACCAACTTTTTTACCTTCCTCTACATTAGACATTACAAAAGCTTGACGTGCACTTGTCATCATTTGCTTTGACATTTCTGCCATCCTTGCAAGTTCACGTGTAGCAAGGTTCATAGCTATCGCAGGGTTATTAAGCATTCTATTATCCAGATATAGTACCCTACGTTCAATACTATCATCTTCACCTTTAATTATTGAAGTTACAATTTTAGCTAGTAACCATATAAATGGTAGCCATATAATTGTATTGATAATATTAAAAACTGTGTGCGAATTGGCTATTTGTCTTGATATTATAAGAACTTCATCACCTTTTGGGGAAAGCAGTTTAACCAGTTTCGCAAAAGAAGGTACAAACCAGATAAATACTATTGTTCCAAATATATTAAAGATAGAATGGGCTACAGCTGCACGTTTAGCATTTATTTTTCCACCTATAGCAGCAAGCAAGGCGGTTATGGTTGTTCCAATATTACTACCAAAAAGAATAGGTATGGCTGTTTCAAGATTAATTAATGAATGGACTCCATCTGATGTTGCCTGGGAAGCAAGATTCTGAACTACTGCAATTACAGCACTACTGCTTTGAATAATCATAGTACTTATCATGCCTACTAAAACCCCAAGAAACTTATTTTTATTCAAACCTAAGATTATATTGGCAAACTCTGGGCTTTGCGCTAAAGGTTTCATTACATCACCCATAATATTTAAGCCAATAAATAAAAGTCCAAATGCAAAAATTGATTGTCCAATATACTTTATTGTACGTTTCTTAAATACAAAATATATAAGAAAACCCAATGCTGCAATTACATAAGCATAGCTTCCTATATTAAAAGCAATTATTTGGGCCGTCATGGTTGTCCCAATATTAGCTCCAAGAATAACTCCTATTGCTTGAGTAAGAGTCATAAGCCTTGCACTTACAAAACCTATCACCATTACAGTAGTTGCACTACTGCTCTGAATCAATGCAGTTACTAGGGCACCTACCACAACACCTATTAAAGAGTTTCCTGTAAGTATTTCCAATATACGTCTCATACGTTCACCAGCGGCTTTTTGCAAACTATCTCCCATGAGGTTCATTCCATATATAAAAATTGCAAGTCCACCAACAAGACCAAATATTATTTCCTTTATATCTATCGGCATTTTGTTTAATCCTCCAAATGTTTCCTTTGTTTTCTGTGTTTTCTGCGTTTTGTGTTTATTGTAACATATAATAATAAGATGGGACAATACAAAGAAAATATTTCGACAACTTAGCTAATTATATTAAGAAACAATAATAATCTTTTGGGTATTTTGTCGTAAATTCAAATCATCGCAGGGGGGGACATGCCTCTCTCAGGTATTAGTTATTCCTTTTACATTGAGGAGTGTCCCCTGCATTAATAATTATTTTTTGTCGATGTATCCATTTTCTACAAGTAATTCTGCAATTAATACTGCACCACCTGCCGCACCACGAATTGTATTATGGGATAAGCAAGCAAATTTATAATCAAATATATTATCTTCTCTGAGTCTACCGATGGTAATGCCCATGCCATTCTCACAATCTCTGTCTAATTTAGTTTGAGGTCTATCATTTTCTTCATAATATTTGAGGAATTGTTTTGGTGCACTTGGTAATCCATGTATTTGTGGCTTACCTTTGAAGCTCTCCCATGCTTCAATAATTTCTTCCCTTGTAGGCTTTTTATTAAAAGAAACCGCTACCGAAGCCATATGACCATCAGACACAGGAACGCGGTAACACTGTGCAGATATTATTGGTTTTTCTGCTTTTACGATTTCATTTCCTTTTATGAAACCCCAAATTCTCAAAGGTTCATTTTCACTCTTATCCTCTTCGCCACCAATATAAGGTATTACATTATCCTCCATTTCAGGCCAATCTTTAAAACCTTTTCCTGCACCAGAAATTGCCTGATATGTGCTCACTATTATCTTTTGCGGCTGATAACTCATCAAAGGATGGATAGCAGGTACATAGCTTTGTATTGAACAATTAGGTTTTACGGCTATAAACCCTCTTTTTGTTCCAAGCCTCTCTTTTTGTTTCTCAATTATCTCCAGATGTTCAGGATTAATTTCTGGAATAACCATTGGCACATCAGGTGTCCACCGATGTGCTGAGTTGTTTGAAATAACAGGAGTTTCTGTTTTTGCGTACATCTCCTCTATAGCTTTGATTTCATCTTTTTTCATATCTACTGCACAAAATACAAAATCAACTTGCTCTGTAATTTCATCTACTTGATTAATATTTTTCACAACCATGTTTTCCAATTTTGGGGGTGCAGGTATGTTTAATTTCCAGCGACCTTTAATAGCCTCAGAATATGTCTTTCCTGCAGATCTTTCACTTGCAGCAATACAAACCACTTCAAACCAGGGATGATCCTGTAAAAGGGTAACAAAACGCTGCCCCACAAAACCAGTGCCTCCAATAACTCCAACTTTAAACTTTTTATCCATTATAACCCACCTTTCTATATATTCTAGTTAATATAAATCATTTACAGTTATAAGCGAAAACATATAAATGATTCTGCTTCAAAAACTCATTTAACGTCAACATGTTGAAATTTGCAACACTTCAATCTTGCAATTTAATGGTGCGTG
>ENA-UOOK01000882-UOOK01000882.1-fermentation-metagenome-genome-assembly--contig:-NODE-882-length-40243-cov-34.176172_pt1 | contig 40243 bp, 38 predicted proteins | sample MGYA00245777_ERZ724023 | MGnify/ENA primary metagenome ERZ724023 (study PRJEB28704, sample SAMN03018312) | fermentation metagenome | biome: anthropogenic terrestrial biome; feature: soil; material...
GACTTCTTTGAGTCATATATACAGTCCTTTCTTTCTTACCTTTTCCCAAAATGTAGAGTTTTCCTTCGACATTAAGCTGGTCCAAATCAATACTAATTAGTTCAGAAATACGCATTCCAGTAGCAAAAAGCATTTCCAACATACACCTATTCCTTAGGGCAACATTTTCTTGTTTTTCAAATTCCATTGGACATTCAATTAACTTTATCAATTCTTCCTTTGAAGCAACCTTCTTAATTCTTTTCTCTGCCTTCATCATACCAATAGCATCTGGAGGAACTGGTATTTCTAAATCCCATTCAATTCTAAATTTCAAAAAAGATCTCAAAGCAGACAACATTCGATTTATACTAGTTGGATCCAAACCATCAGAACCCTTTGAACCGTGAGTCGACATTCCAAGGCTGCCATATACCTTTCTGTAGATATCGGAAAGGAAATTACTTTCAAAACTAGGTGTATTCATACCCCCGAAATCGTTTGAAGGCCTTAGCGAGCCTCCTAGAGCTTCACCCTTATTTACGCTTGTTATATCAACACTTTTAACGTATTCCTCCCGTATTTTCTGCAAATCTTTTATATGATTGCCCGAAACTAAGTATCCTTTGTAAGCACTAATATCCTTTTTTGAAACTTTGAGAAAAGAGACATTTCTAAAGTGTAAAAATACAGCAAAAATTGAAAGATCTCGAGCATAGTTAATGATTGTCTGAGGACTGTAGTTATTGTTCTGCAAATCAACTAAGAAATCATCTTGATCATTTAATTTTGGTATTTCCATATTTAATATTACATCATATTAAAAAGTAAGAAAATCAGGGTAGGGGGCTAATTTTTAAAAATCCAGATAAAAGGAAAAAACAGGAAGAAAAGAAAAAAAATAGAATAGTTTTAGGAAAAGAATAAATAAAAAATTGATATTGATAATTAAAAAATATAGGCATCAAGAGTACTTTTACCCAATTTAGACACCACAACCGCATATAAGGGTGATTATACTCGGTTATGGTATTTGAAATTGTAACACATTTCATACAAGAGTAGAACCCCCTTTTTAAAAATATAAAAATACTAATTATGAAATATATGAATTTATTCTATTCTATTTATTCGAATATTATTTTTATATTAGCAGTCACTTATCCACACTGATTACTATGGGCTGTGAAACACTATGGGTTTCCAAGGCGCCCACTACTCCCCTACGCATCTATCCCTGTATATTTATTATGAAAACAAATATCAAAGTAATTAATAACAATAAAATATATATATTAATTACCGAATTCTTCAATGAAGATATCCTCTCGTGTGTAACCATATTTACGGAAATAAAGTACCCTACTACTGGCATAATTGAAATAATTTCATGAGAATTCCCAGAGAAGATTACTGAGGAAAGCAAAATGCTCATTATTAAAGTAGTCATTAAAGTTTTTCTTAAAAGCTCCCTACCCTCTATTTCTATATTAGAATAATGTATCACAACAATAATAAAATATAATAAAAGTATTGATGAAATCGTTATATAGCTTGGCAAACCACTTATAAGGAAAGTAAATGTTAGGGAATAAACCATAAATATTGAAGAAATATATGAGATCGTTCTACCTACCTGAGCTAAAGGAATAGGCTTAAACAAATTGACATTTAATGTATTAACCATTAAAAATACAAAATAACATGCAAAAAATACTGCAACAATAAGTATTAACAAAATTAAGGCTTCATATATTCTATTAAACTTCTGAAAAAAGAAAAAATCCACAAAAAGGATCTGAGAAGACACAAAGAGAGCTGCATGAAAGATGTATCGGAAAGACTGTTTTTTCACCTGAAAATTAAATGCCCAAAGAAGTCCAACAATCACACCAATAAAATATATACCAGCATCAAGAAATATTCTCCATACAGCAACTTGACCAGAAAATATTATTTTAGAAAGAAACATTGACAAGGCAATAACCGCTGCCAAAAGGAGCAATTTTCCCCTTTTCTCATTATCTACATTTGTATCATCTCTTCTCATCTTCAATATATTCTAAGTATTTTAATCCCTTTTGAGTAAGTACTCTACCCCGACTTGTTCTCTTGATAAAGCCACATTTCATTAGGTATGGTTCATAAACATCGGCAACAGTACTTTCATCTTCAGAAATAGACGCTGCCAAGGTCGATATCCCAATTGGTCCTCCAGCAAAATTATTTAAAAGTGTAAAGAGTATTTCCCTATCAATTCTCTCCAACCCTACTTCATCTATCCCTAGCAATTTCATAGTTTTTTTAACGGTATTTAGGGTAATAGTTTTTTCTTTCTTACTTTCTGCATAGTCTCGGCACCTTCGTAACAGTCTTAACCCCACTCTTGCAGTACCTCTAGAAATAGTTGACAGGGCTTTCAAAGCATCCTCCTCAATTGTAATATTCCAAAGTCTACATGCCCTTTTAAGTATCTCAACCAAATCATCTTCGGAAAAAAAATCTAACCTCTGAATTAAACCGAACCTATCTCTCATTGGGGAACTAATCTTACCTATTTGAGTTGTTGCCCCAATTAAAGTGAATGGCTCGAGACTTAATCTTATAGTTTTCGCTGTTGGACCCTTACCCATCACAATATCCAACATTCCGTCCTCCATCGCTGGATACAAAATCTCCTCTACTACTTTTGGAAGTCTATGAATTTCATCAATAAAAAGAACATCATTTTTCTTCAATCCGGTAAGAATAGCTGCCAGATCACCCTGTCTCTCTACTGCAGGCCCTGAGGTTATCTTTATCGATGCCCCGACTTCATTAGCTATTGCAACTGCAAACGTTGTTTTACCAAGCCCAGGAGGGCCATAGAAGAGAATATGATCAATTACTTCCCCCCTCCTTCTTGCGGAACCTATCATAATCTGAAGTGTTTCTTTCTCTAAACGTCTTCCTATAATTTCCTCTAATTTACTCGGTCGAATCTTTTCCTCATACTGCATCACAGTGTTTTTTGAATTCAATCCTTTCGGAGTTGTATTTTTTTTGTTTTGGGACTTTTCCTTACTAGACTCAATCATTAATTTCTAATAACTTCTTTAATTAATTGTTCTGCTGTAATTTCTGGACTCTCTTTTAAAAGCTTTTCAGCAAGAGATAATTTTTCTTTTACAGAATTCGAATCAAAGCCCAGTGTTTTTAATGCTTCTTTAACATCCTTCAATAAGGAGGACTCCTCTACCTGAGATTTCGTTAAATCAATTATTCCTCTTAATTCAATTATAATCTTCTGTGCTCTTTTCATCCCTAAACCAGGGACTTTACTTAATGCCCTTGCATCACCCTCTTCTATCAATTTCTCAATTTCATCCCTTGAGAATGCAGATAGAATTGACATGCCAATTTTGGGTCCAACTCCTGAAACCTGTATTAACTGTTCAAAAAAATCCCTCTCATTTTCACTTGTAAACCCATAAAGGGTCTGTGCATCCTCTCTAACATGAAAATGAGTAAAAAGTGAGAACTCCTGCCCTATTTGGGGGAGGATATATGAACTCGGGATAAAAACCCTGTACCCTATTCCACAACTAGTTAATAAGTCTACATATGAATCTTTGGATATTTGATACTTTTGTATCGATCCTTTTATTATTGATATCATTCCCTATTATACTAGATTATTCAATATTCCTCGATACCAAGACTTCTGTTGCGATGGCAACTGCTATTGCATCTGCAGCATCATCAGGTTTTGGTAATTCTTCCATATTGCAAAGCATTCTTACTGCTTCTTGCACCTGTTTCTTTTTTGCCTGTCCATAACCAGTTACTGTACTTTTCACCTGTAATGGCGTCATCTCTTTGAAAGGTAGAGAGAATTGCTCTAATGCTAAAAGCACCACTCCCCTTGCCTCTCCGACAGAAATTGCGGTTTTTTGATTGTTATAAAATAGCAAAGTTTCCATTCCCGCATATTCAGGTTTATATTTTTTTACTAGTTCTAATATGTCTGAATAAATCTCTTTTAATCTAGAAGATACAGAAAGACCCTTTTTTGTTGTTATACAACCGTAATCTACAACTGAAGGATTTGAATCTTTATCAAACTCCACTATTGACCATCCTGTAATAGCTAATCCCGGATCTATACCTATTATTCTAATCATATGTATATTTTATGTTACAAAAAGGTATTTGTACAATTTTGATTATATATTTTAATGAAAAGGAAAAGGGAGCTCTCTATAAAGATTATATTAGCCTAAGCTAAATATGACAGAGAGGCTCCCAGTCTAAAAGAACAAAGGTTATTTGTTTCGGAATTTTTCCAAATACGTGTCGTTGAAATACGTATAAAGAGGATCACAAAATTCGTGCGTAATTTTTTCCATATCCAGAGAAGGAAGATCAGCATCTAAACGAGAGATACACTCTGGGAGCTTGGATGTAAAAAATTCCTCTAGCTCTTGGAAAAGAGCATTTACTAATTTGCCTGCCTGTTTTGGATTAATTAAATTGTTTATTTTTTGCAAATATATATCTCCCATTCTCACCTCAAGATGCTCTTGAAATTCTGAGACCATATTTGCCAGAGAATCATAATTCTCTTCACCAAAATATTTTTTTAATAATTCTTCTCTATGCTTATCCATATAATCCTCTTTTCCTTTTACAAATGGATATTTTAACGATTTAACCTTTGCTTTTAAAGAACATCTTTTGTTTTTTATCCAAATATGGATTCCATCAAAAAGATTTTGACATTAAATTAACAAACATTATTGATTCTACTCATACAAATTTGTTAACTATGCCACGACCCATCAATTATTTAAACGAAAGGATGTTTCTGTACATGCTGAAGATTGGAATCCTCAGACCATTGACTTTGAAATGATAAATTACCCCAGGCTTAATATCCTTAACAAAATCGGTTGAATTAAATTTCCAAAAAAGCAAGGAATCCTCATTTTCAAAAACTTCCGTCTTTCCATTGGAAATGTTTTTTAGAACAAGAAAAGTATTTCCTTGATCAACAATTCTATCTTCCAAAGTACCCTCGAAGGTCCTGACCGTAACAAGGGGAAAAGCCAAAGATAAAACAAGAATCACAATAAAAACGAGAACAAACCCAATCCCCTCAAATCGATCAAATATGGATAAACGTTGCATTTTAACTCCTCTCTAAATTGTTAGGTGCGATAGATAATTCCACCACACTATGGGGCTACTAACAAGTGAAAAATGAGAGAGAATTTTTGAATGGGTGAAGAAGGAACCTGTGATAAAAAAGTAAGCTTATAAGCTATACAAAACAGGTTCCTTCTTTGGGGAAATGGTTAGTTGGTGAGAACCAACTGGTAGACCACATCGATGATGTGGGTGGCTTTCTTCAGAACATCTCTGTCTTTGATTTGTTCTTCAACAAACTCTCTATTAACACAATAGAGCTTGACGATTAACGTTTCAAATTCCGAGATGTTATCCTTCTCTACTTCTGCTTTAGTACAAAGCGAATCCATCATTAACTGGAAAAATGAGTTAACAACGAACCTTTGAACAGCATTAAGATTCAGAGAATTAGTCTGAAGAAAAAAGCGTCCTTCTAAGACTTTCAGGAAATTATTTTCCATGATTTTTCCTCCTTCCTAAAGACATATTTTTTTTGTCTTCATGAAAGCCTCCTTTGGCCTAGGGATTGAACAGGAAGTAAGGAACCAAATCTTAGAATCTACTACAACCATTTTTTAAGAGCAAGTATTTACATTTAGATATCAGCTCTCATTATATCACACTATGGGGCTGTCCGCAATTACTCAATATTACTCCAAACATTCTGGACATCGTCATTCTCTTCAATTTTCTCTATTGCCAAGTTAACTTTCTCCAATTCATCATCTTTCAAACTTTTCAGCACTTTTGCCTCCTTTATCAACTCTGCTTCAGTAATGACATAGCCCAATTTACTTACACCATCTCTAACTGCACCGAAACTCTCAAATTTAGAATAAAGAGCTAAACCCTTCTTCCCATTATCCTCAAATTCATGTATATCCAATATCCCAGGTAAATCCATAACAGCAAGTTCAACCTCTTCAGGATTTTCAGCCACAAATAAATCTGGCTCCCCGTATTTGGGAGATTTTTCCATATGACCACACAATATCTCAATATAACCCTTTGTCTCAAAATTCCAAGATACAGAACCTGCATCTCCCATCTTCCCTCCAATTTCGTCAAAAAGTTGCCTGATCTCAGCCACGGTCCTATTCTTGTTATCTGTAAGGACATCTACTATTAACTGTACATCATGGGGACCAAAACCTTCATAGGTAATTTCATCAATTATTATGCCTTCACTTCCCTCTCCAGTACCTTTTTTTATTGCTTTTTCCACATTTTCATTAGAGAATCCAACAGCTTTAGCTTTATCAATATACAATCTCAAAGTAGGATTCATATTTGGATCTCCCCCACCCTGTCTTGCAGCATGAGTTATCTGGACAGAAACTTTGGAAAAACTTTTTCCCTTCTTTGCATCGTTTAGGGCTTTTTTATGCTTTATTGTATCCCATTTAGAATGACCTGACATATACTAGAAACTTTAATTTACTAACCTTATTCTAACATATTCGAAAAGTAAGAAACAGAGGGGAAAACATTGCTAAATTTTAACTGAGTAAACCTTCTCTTTGGGTTTATCTTCCGGAGTATGAGGTTTTCCTTTTACTAATTTCTTATCTTCTGGTTTGGAAGATACTCTTTTCTCATCTGTGGTATTCTCTTTTACCTGTGTCATATTACTTCTATTACCTCTCTCGCTATATGTTTGGTTGCTCCATTTAACAATTTTTTCTTCAATTTCATTCTTTGGCATACCATATTTCTCTCTTGATTTAAGAACAATCTCATCTCTCAAATCATGTTTCTCAAATCTGATTGGCAGTGATTTTGCACTAAATGGTATAGAGGTCATTCCATCAATACAAAGTTTAATATACATTGCATAGGCATCCAATGAAACTAAATCATCCGAAGAAACGACAGGTGCAAATTCTTTTTCCAATATCCCCGCATCTGCCTGACTGACAACAAACGAGGCCAAAGTGCCAACATTCCCAAATATTGCCTGCCTAACGGTAAGCGGTAGTTGATCGATATATTGATTCGTCATTGTTAAATTCAATTTGTATTTTCTTGCTTCTGAAAGAATTTTGGCGAAAGATTCTGTAGCAAAGTTTTGGAATTCATCGACATAAAGATAAAAGTCTGTTCTTTCATCTTCAGGGATATCTACTCTCTCCATTGCAGTTGCCTGAAGACGAGTAATAATCATTCCACCTAAAAGAGATGCTGTTTCTTCTCCCAGTCTGCCTTGAGCAAGATTTACCAAAAGGATTTTTTTGTTGTCCATAATCTCCCTTAGGTCTATTGTGGATTTAACCTGTCCTACTATATTCCTCGTCACAGCAGAAGATATGAATCTTCCAACTTTATTTTGGATTGGAGATACTGCCTCTGATAAAAGCCTGTTATTCTCGGACATTTGAGCGAATTCCTCTTCCCAAAATTTATAAAGAATTGGATCACTTACCTGTTTTAGAATAAATTTCCTGTAATTCTTATCTGTAAGCATTCTTGGAACCGCTAACAAGGTAGTCCCCTGAGCCTCCATTACTGTCGCAACTGTATTTGTGAGTATGTACTGTAATCTTGGCCCCCATGAATCTCCAAATTGCTTCTTAAAAACCTCTACTACTCCATCCGCTATCAAATCTCTCTGACTTTTATCCTTCAACTCTAATAAGTTAAAACCAACTGGGTGTTCCGTATCTGTTGGATTAAAGTAAACCACATCTTGGACTCTGTTAGGGGGAATGTATGATAACAGCTCCTCTACCGTATCACCGTGTGGGTCTACAAAACAAGCACCATCCCCGGACAAAACATCTGAAATAAACATATTTTTAAAAACTGTGGATTTCCCTGTACCTGTTTTGCCCAACAAATACAGATGCCTTACCCTATCTCTTCTTTTGATACCAAATTGCACCTTTAAATCACGATAATCTGTCTGTCCTAATACCGTAACGCCATCCTCACCTCCTCTTGGCAAATTCATTGGGGGTTCAAGTTTCCTTGATCTACTCCAAGCGATATTTGGAGTCTCAACAGAGATATTTGGAAGATGGTATAAAGAGGCTAATTCTTCAATATTAAGAATATCACCTTCGTTACCGATATCCCTCTTAAGAAAGTTTTCATACATTTCTAGACCGGTTTCAGTGGAATTTGCATCATAGATTAAGTTGTTCAAGTGGGCAGTTGTAAACTGCTTAAAGCTTGCAACCACATCTCTTAAAAGCTGTTCTGAACGCAATTTACTCTCCGATTTAGTAACAACCCGAACTTTGAACTCAAATCCAACTTTTAACATTTTTGTTTCAATCTCACTTAACTCCTCCTCTTGACCCGGAAGAAGTTTAACAATTTCCTTTGCGGCAGGTTTTGCATTTGGATCAGTATTTAATGCATCTCCTACTCCCCTCGCAAGTTTTGAAACAAGTTCAGAAAAAGTAACACCCCCTAAGCTCTTCCCTTCCTTAATTGCAGTAATATATTCTTTAGATTTCTCCTGCCAAATATTTGAAATTGGTCTTACAATGATTTGCAACCAAACTTTCTCGTTATTATTCAACTCTGACATAGCACCAGTAATTGCAGCTAAGGGATCAACATCAAAATTCCTAAATGTTTTAATTGGGAATATTGAATCCTTCTCCATCTCAATCTCTCCGGATGTAACATAAATCTCCTTCCCCTCCTCATTATCACTTGAAGAGGTATAATCTTTAACATATTCTATATCCGCATTGGGATATTGGGCATAAATTTGACCCTCAATAAAGCGTGAAAGATGCTGAGGAGCGACTACAAAAAAACGAATCCCCTCTTTCTCGGTCGAAATTATTTCAAAACTTACAACATCCTCACCTCTTTTGTTTGAACCAAGAATACCGTGGATAGAAGCAAACATCTGTTCCGCCGCAAGTGAGGCTTTCTCATTCTCTCTTGGGACAAGGATCTGCATAATAAGAGGATTCCTCACATCGCTATATACTTGCTTCTCCTCCGCGGAATTTCTAAAGAAAAAGAAAAGGATTGCAAGAAATATTAAAGCACAAATTATTACTAGCAGAATTGCATACTCCATATTAATATGATTTTAGAGTAAAAACAGGGATTAAGCAAACAAAAATTAGAATATATACATATCCCTAATATCATCTCCTAAGATAATAATAATATCACCAGTAGTCATAAAATCAGGCCTTCCTTCAACCAATTCATATTTTGTTGGAAATACTTCTGAAACTGCCTGATAAGACTTGGGGTATTTCTCTAAATCGGAAATGTATATCTTTGTCTTGTCTATCAGGTCTGGAGCATTCCCATATCTTACTACATCACAACAAGTATTAACTATTTTTCTGCCTAGGCCAGAAGCTGCCCCTACAAGCTCGCTTCCATTGTATACTTCCACTCTTACTCTCTCATTCTCAAGCTCCCGGTCAGTAATTTTCTCTAGAAACCCCGTTAATTTCTGATCAAAAGCGATTGTGTTTAACACATTTATCTCCTCTCCAGTAACTAATTTGCCCTTGTTGTGGAAAAAGGCGTCACCTAAATTTAGCTCTTCTCTATTGTAATTATTTGGCGTTTTAACGATATTTTGTACCTTTAATTTGATATCTGAGAATCTGATATTCGAGTAAATAGTGCCATCTAATTCCGAAATCTCCTTCAAGTTTTTAACAAATTCAAAAAATCCCATCTTTTTATTTAAGGTCACAATATTCTCCCTATTAGGAGAAGAGATATCCAATCCTAATGCTTCCGACGCCTCCCCTGAGAAATATATGTACTTTTCACTTTTAAAGCCTAATAATTGATTGATTTGCCAAATAGCATACTCAACTCCCCGACCATTTTCTAAAAAATCTCCGGCATACCTAAAAGAAGAGACAGGTATTTCATTACCAAATTTTTCTTCAAGCCCAGCATAATACAGTGAGGAGGGGATATAAATTAATAACTCATTTTTCTTTTCAGAATTAGAAAGATATACATATACATCTACAATTTTTCTTTCTTCTCCCTTTCCTTTTTCTAAAATGATTAACGTTTTATCCAACCTGTTTATTTCACCAGATAGAATATGATTACAACTGTTTGACTCTTTAATAATGTCGCTAGTTTTAATAGAGAAAATAATAATTAAGAAATAGAGCAAATAAAGAATCATAACGGAGAGAAGAAACGAAAGAAATATTCTTCCCCATCTCACCTTTCTTCGGTCTGATTTTTTCATGTCCCTTTTATTATTTCTTTTTCTCATTTTTTAATAGATTATATGTAACTCTTTCCTCGTTCTGTTTTAAAAAAGAGATTAAAATAGATTTTAACTCAATTTCTTCAGGTACTCCACCCTTACCTTTTTTCGTTGCATAAAGAGAATCATTTATAATATTTACTCCCAAGTACTCTAGTGTTGCCCTGATTTGGTGCATTCGCCCAGTTTCAATTCTCACAAGTATCTCATTTTTATTTAATGGCAGAATATACGTGCAGGAATACTTCCCACCATTTGAACCCAATGATATGGGAGTAAATTGCATCTTCATTCTATTGATATTGCTTCGTTTAATATATCCCTCAATTTTTATCCAGTTGCTATCAATTTTAAAACCATTATGTTCCTGTTCAACTAGAATTTTCATAATATCTTGATCCTTTTTATTAAATTGAAAAGTTTTGTTGAGTAGTGAAAATGGGTCTTTATTAATTTTTGCTATATACATTTTTACAACCTGATGCCGTGCAAACTGTTTCTGTAAGTACTGTTGGGATTCCAAAGTTTTAGCAAAAAGAATTAGCCCCGAAACTCCCTTATCTAAACGATGAACTATTCCTGCCCTTCTAATTCTCGAGTCGAATTGTTTTCTTTGTTGGAGGTAATACATTATATGGTTTGAGAGAGTATTGTTCGTATTACCTGAGCCTGGATGAACTACAACTCCTGATTTTTTGTTTATTATTAAATACTCATCATTCTCAAATATTATTTTTAACTCACCCTTCTGAGGAAGAATCTTGAACATATTGCTATCTTCATTAATTTTTTCATTGATTATCTCTGTATTAATTGTGACAATATCCCCGCCCCTAAGTTTGTAGGACGGTTTTACTCCCATGGAGTTTACATGAATGAAGTATTCCCAATTTTTCTGTAGAAAAGATCGTGTGACGAATTCAAAGCCGTTTTGTTTTAGGAGATTTACTACAAACAGATCAGCCCTTTTGGCTATCGAATCACTTGTTACTATTTCTTCCATTGCTATCTTGGTAATCTTATTGGTTTCCTAACCTCGGGCAATGATATTTGTCGAACGGAGGAAACTCTTTCAATTGTGACATTATCTGCTCTCTTTTGACCTGACAAATTCAAAGCAATTCCTACCACATACCAGATTATTAAGGCAACAATTCCCACAATAGTAGTTATTTTGGGAGAAGAAATATAAAAAACATAACTAATAATAGTTACTGCGAACAATGCAAAAATACTATTCAGTACAACCCTTTGATTTTCTTTCTTTTTCCCATCTGCAAATTTCAATATCAAGAATTGCAAAAGAAGCATTAATGAAAATGGGATCAATATCCACCAAGCATATTGTATCCACTCTCTATTGGAATTTAAAATTCCGATAAAGATATAAATAAGACCTATCATTAACCAGTTGGAGTAATATTGTGCGGAAAACAAATCAGACCATTTCCATTTTTTGAAAAAAGTAATAAAAAATGTTTGAGAAAAAAGTAGACCAATAAAGGTGAACAACACATCTAGTTGACCATCCCAAATTCTCAAAAATCTCCAAGGAAGCAATCTGAACATATATATTTGATCCCCATATCTTTCATAAGGCAACCAATACCATGTATAAGATGAAAATTCATTCCAATCAAGTACAATATAAACAATTCTTCCAATAATTATCCCAAACAACACAGAGAAGAGGAATGAGTCAAAAACGGATGAGTTATTTTTTCTACTCCTAGAGGCTTCTTTCCAAAACACATACATTCCTACAAAGAAAATTATCATTAATCCCAAAAAAGGATTTATCATTCTAACAAAATTTTCTATTGAAGAAATTACTTGAGACACAATTGCTACTCTACTTAATTAAGTAATATATGATAGCACAAATCTATCTTATCTTTGCCTATTACCTCTTCCCTTTTTATTCTTTTTTTTGCTTGTTTTGTTTTGAATAGAGTTCTGAGCAGATTCTTGTTCTGAAATTTCCTCCTTCTGTATATTTTCTGAATCTTTTTTTACATATTTATTAAACAATTCAACAACCTTATCCCCTATTGACTCCGCCACACCTTTTCGAACCATATATCTTATCCTTTTTGATTCAACAACATCTGCAGCCTTTTCTTTCGAAGCCTGGATCTGCTCCTGCATGATTTCTTTTGAAGGGAGTTCTTCTTCAAACGATTGGACTCTTTCTTTCATCTGATTCCCACAGGAGGGACAGTATTTGTACTGCTTATCCATTTCAACACCACACTGATTACATTTAACTTTTATTACATACTTACAGTTGGGACAATAATTAAAGCCCGGAAAAAGTTGAGTACCACATTTGGGGCAATCACCAAGCTCAGCAGTCTCATACTTAAGGTATCTTCTTTCTAAATCAGCCCAATATATCTCTTCAATCGTTTGATTTGGTCTTATTAGTAAGTAAATAATCAAGCCTACAATAAAAAGGAGAGTAACTAAAACGAGATACGCTATCCTAATTTCTTTTTTTGTAGTTCTTTCCCCAGAATCCAACCATACCCAATACAATACTACTATCCAGAAAGCTCCTAATGCTATTCCAAATAAAGTCCAAACAAAGTTAAAATCTATGTTGCTTAAACCATCAAAGAAATCAAGAACGAAGTTCTCCATTGTTATGTTTTACTTAATTAAAATGGTCGAGAAGGGAATCGAACCCTTATGCTATTGCTAGCACGGGATTTTGAGTCCCGCGTGTCTGCCAGTTCCACCACTCGACCGTATGCGAATTATATTACAAAACAGGCACTTTGGGAAGATTCTTACTAAAACTTTTGTTGAACTATTTAGTACTCTTATAGAGGTTTCTGAAACTTGCAATCTCTGGTATAAATGCCAACCTAATATCACCTGTTGGACCATTTCTATGCTTAGCTACAATTAAATCTCCAATGCCTTTCTTTTCTGTATCGGGATTCCATGTCTCTTCCCTATCAATAAACATTACAACATCAGCATCCTGCTCAATAGATCCAGACTCTCTTAAATCCGACAACTGAGGTCTTCTGCTCTGTCTTTGCTCTATGGCTCTTGAAAGCTGAGAAAGTGCGACAACTGGAACATCCAATTCCTTTGCGATATTTTTTAATCCTTGAGAAATCTCTCCGACTTCAAGTACTCTGCTCTCTTTACTATTCCCATGCATCAGTTGAAGGTAGTCAACAAAAATAATATCCACACCACTCTCAACAGCAAGCCTTCGAGCTTTTGTTCTAAGTGAATTAATATGCTGACCTGCTTGATCATCAATGTATATATTTGCATCCCCCAACTCTCCCATGGTACTAGCTAGCTTCATCAATTTCTTGTCGTTTAATCTTCCGGTTCTCATCTCCCAAAAAGGTATCCCAGACTGCATCCCAAGGAATCGTTCCATAATCTGAGTTTTAGACATTTCAAGAGAGAAGAATGCCACTGTCTTTTTATCAACCAATGCAGCATGTCTCATCATATCCAAAGCTAAAGCAGTCTTACCTACAGATGGTCTGGCAGCAAGAACAATTAAATCTGACTTTTGAAAACCACCGAGAAGTTCATCCAAATCCTTGAAACCAGTAGAAACACCTAAATACGATTCATCATTATCCGCTCTCTCCGCTCTCTCGTACGCCTCTTTAAGGAGATCTTTAATATGAACAAAATTGGCCTTAGTACCTGTCTGCGCGACATCAAATATCTCTTTCTCTGACTTATCAATTACTTCATCTATTGGGGTTGTCTCATTCTTGGCAATTTCTGAAATCATTCCTGCAGCAGATATCAAACCTCTTCTAATTGCACTCTCTTTAACAATCTCTCCATACTCTTCTGCATGAGAAGAAGTTGCTACCGTAGTAACAAGCTCCGCAACATAACCAACACCTCCTGCAGTTGATAATTTCTTCTGTTTTTTTAACTTATCAACCAAAGTTACCAAATCAACAGGCAAGGCGTTATTAAACAAATCCATAATTGCTGAATATATTGCAACATGCCTTTGATCATAGAAATGCTCAGGCAGAAGCCATGCAGAAACAGTGATAATTGCATCCTTGTCTATAAGCATGCAACCAAGAAGTGATTTCTCAACTTCAATATTTTGTGGCACCGAACTATTTTCTTTCATATTACATTTTTATCACTTTAAGAAAACAATCTCTACACTCTTTTGGTCTTCTTCAACTTTTCTTTTGGCAAGGTTTATATATCCCTCATCTTTAACGTTAGCAAAACCGAAATGTTGAATAAAGTCTTCTCTACTTTTTAAATTCTGCTCCTTTTTTGACTCCCCTTTATATGCGCAAGGTATTAGAATCGCAGGATCAATATTTAGTATTACCTTCTCAAGAGTATCGTAACCCATAAACATTTCACTATCTCCGATTGGAAGTATGAGAGCATCCACATCTCCTAGATTTTTTACTTTTTCGGCATCAAAATCCTTCCCAGTAGCACCCATATACACAACTCTAAGATTCTTTTCATCAATAATATAGTAATCCTCACCGATATCTCTCCTTACCATTATTCCTCCAACCTCATACTCCCCAGGAGTAAATATCTCAAAAATGGCATCTCTTTTATCGGGCTCTATTTTATCTTTAATTCCCAAAACATCCATAACTTTAATATTGTCAGATGTATTTTGCTCGTGAGTAAAAAGAGCTACATCTGCAGAGGTTTTAGGAAAACTACTTCCTGACTCCTTCAGAAGCCCTGGATCAGTTATTACTGAAATTGAATCTGTAGTAAGCAAGAAGGTTGTCCACCCAATTTTTTTAATTTTCATAAAAGAAACAGTAAAATATATTTAAGTATCTACAAGTATATCAAATTATTGTGGGGCAATTCTAAAATCTCCTATTCTTTCATTCCCAATGTCTCCTTAATATCTTCAAGCATAGACTCTTTCATTTGTTGTTTAATCAGTTCGGTTTTAAGGCTTTCCAAGGAAGAAATACACGCCTGCAGTTGAGTCATAACTCGATTATCCGACTCACCTTTCAAAATCATGTTTTTCACCCCTCCTACTTGGCCTTCTACTCTCTTTATTCGGTTTTGGATTTTGATAGGATATCTCATATGATTTAGTATATCACATTAATCATTCCCACAAAGAAAATTCTTTATCAAAAGTACCTCACGAAAGTAAAGATAGGCAAAGAAAAGTATAAAAGAAATACCCAAGACTTCGAGGCTTTCTTCCCAAAACACAAGTTTATAATAACCTTCCTGAAACATAATATTGGGTTTTGTATTTAAATATTCTACAAGAATACCACCCACCAAACAAAGCACCCCAAGAATAAAGAAACTTGCTCTTCTCCAATTTGTCTTTAAAAACTTTACGATATAAACTCCTCCAACCATTAAAAAGATCCCAATTAAAGGAAGATAGTAAGGTAGCCAAGTAGTTGATTCATAACCGTATTGATTTAAATAATCGTAAGGATTTTGAATGGCTTTAGGTATTAGGAACTCATTGAGGAATGTTGGAAGATTTTCATGTATTTGACCGATTTCGTCCATACCCAAGAAAAGAAAGGCTACTGAAAGAAATAACCAAAAATATTTACTTTTATTTTTTGTAAAAAGGAAAATATCAAATGTCAAAAAAGACACTAATATTATTTTAACTCCTTGATATATAGTCGGAAGATTACTCTCAATATCTAAATTGAAAATCGCTTTGTCTCCAAAGACATACCCCAGAAGAAGGACAAAGAAATCTAAAAACAACAATAAGAGAAGAAAAGCAATTTTGTTTTTTTCTAAAAAGTCTTTCATTGTTAACTATTAGAATATCATAGAAGATATTTTAGAGCCATATGGATATCTTTATTTATGATCTTTGATATAATTATTGAATTGACATATTAACGAAAGAGATAGTATAATCCAACTTGTTTATGAAGAAAGATTTACACCCAAAATATAATAATGAATTAAAGATTACCTGCTCATGTGGTAATTCTTTTGTAACAGGTTCAACTCTTATGGAAGAAAGTGTGTCCGTTGATATTTGTTCTAAATGTCATCCTTTTTATACTGGTGAACAAAAAATCGTTGATACTGATAATGTAGTTAGAAAGTTTGAAGAAAGATTAGAGAAGTCAAAGAAAATGTCCTTTACAAGCAAAAAAGAGAAGATGGCAAGAAGAAGAGCCAAAATGGAACAAATGTCCTCTTCCCCTGCTACTGCACTCTCTTTGAGAGATATGCTCGCAAACGCAAAAATCTCTAAGTAACAATTCCAAATTTATTTATATGGTATTATCTAAACATGGATATTAATTCGCTTAAAAAACAATTTACTGACGACTCAATTCAAGAGAAAGTTCTAGAATTAGAGAAAGAAATGAATCAAAAAATCTCATCTGGAGATAGAAATATTGGCAATATTAGTAGCGAATTGTCATATTACTCCGAACTGGCTTTGAAGATTTCAAATATTAAGAAAGATATTTTAGATTACGAAAATACTAAGGAGATGCTCCAAAGTGAGCAAGATTCTGACCTAAGGGAGATGGCTTCTGAAGAATTAAAAAGACTTGAGGAAGAAATTAATCAACTTGAAAAAGATATCAAGAAAATAAAGATCTCTAGAAAATATGCCGACGAAGATGATAATCGTTCTGCGATTGTTGAGATACGAGCAGGAGCAGGAGGAGATGAAGCGGCACTTTTTGCTGCAGACCTGTTCAGGATGTATAAGAACTACTCTATTTCAAATAATTGGAACTTTGACATTATTGATAGCCATATTACTGAAAGTGGTGGATATAAAGAAGTAATAGCACACATAGCAGGAAAGGATGTTTTCAAAAATCTGAAATATGAAAGTGGCGTTCATCGTGTTCAGAGAATACCTTCAACAGAATCATCAGGGAGAATACATACATCTACGGCTTCAGTTGCAATTCTACCAGAAGCAAATGAGGTTGATGTTGTAATCGACCCAAGCGAGTTAAGAATCGATGTGATGAGAGCATCAGGTGCAGGAGGCCAGTGTGTAAATCGAACAGATTCCGCAGTTAGAATCACACATATCCCAACTGGGATAGTAGTTAGCTGCCAAGAAACTAAGCATCAACAGCAAAACAAAGAAAAAGCTATGGCAATTTTAAGATCCAGGTTATACGATATCAAAAAGCAAGAGGAAGCTGAAAAAAGATCTGATCTTAGACTATCTCAAATAGGTACATCAATGAGAGCTGAAAAGATTCGAACATATAACTTCCCACAAAACAGAATCACCGATCATAGGGTTAAGATTTCGTGGCACAATCTTGAATCAATTCTAAATGGTAATATTCAAGAGATGATTAATGATATTAGAGAAGAATTTCAAAATGAGATTTTAGCTCAAGAAAGTCAAATTTAATGGATTTGAAAACTCTTTTTTATATTCAGGAGGTTTTAAAAGAATCTGGATATTATGATATCTCAAGAATTTCTAAAGAAATATTCGATTTCTCTAAAACGAAATCTACTGAATTAGAATTAATTCTAGATAGAATTAGACAACAAGAGCCTTGGGAATATATTAGAGGATATGCATATTTTAGAGGCGAAAGATATATTGTCAACAGAAACACATTAATCCCAAGAATTGAGACGGAGCAACTTGTTGATATAGCTATTAGCTTAATAAAAGAAAATAGCTATTCTAAAGTGTTTGATATCGGAACAGGAACTGGATGTATTATTATTTCCCTAGCAAAAGAGATTGATAACAGGGAAAACAGAATTTCCTTTGTTGCCGCAGATATCTCAACACATGCTTTGGATATTGCTAAACAAAATGCCTCAAATTTAAAAGTTAAGAATATTAATTTTAAATCTGAGAATTTGATTAATAAATCTTGGCTCTCAAATGAGAGCCTTATTATTGCGAATTTGCCATATATTCCTTCAAAAATGTATCAAGAATTAGAACCCTCTGTTAAAGATTATGAACCCAAAATTGCTTTAGAGGGAGGAAGAGATGGCCTGAGCTATTACAAAAAACTTTTTTCAATTATTGAAAAGTCTGAAAAAGAAGTTGATCTACTAATTGAGATTGAGCCTACTACTCTGTCTGCATTTAAAAAGATTTTAGAAAACAAACAGATTAAAAAAATATATAAAGATTACAGAGGCAAGAAGAGATTCCTACTCATCCATTTCTCCTAATTTGACCTTAAAGCTCTGCTCTACCCCAGCCCTCCAAACTTTAACTTCAACCTCTTCACCCACCTTGTGTTTCTGAATAAGCTCCCCCAAAGAGTTTATTGCCTTTTCCCCTCCAAATTCTGTTATAAAATCCCCCCTTCTAATTCCTGCCTCATATGCAGGAGACACTGGATCAATCCTTACAACTAACGCTCCGGGAACAACATCTTTGTAATACAATGCTTCATACTCCGAAATCATTTGATATGACACACCAAGATAAGGTCTGATAAATTTCCCATGTGTTTTGTATTCTTCCAGCCTGTTCTTAACTTTATTTATCGGCAAAGCGAAGGAAATATTGTCAACTCCTGAGGTAGTAGCGAAATTAACACCAATCACCTCCCCCTGAGAATTGATAAGTGGGCCACCTGAATTCCCCGGGTTTATTGCAGCATCGGTTTGAATAACTCCTTCGTATGTTTTTGTTGTAGTACCAAACCATCCTGTCCCTGCGGAAACACTTCTATTTAAACCACTGATAATTCCTGAGGTAACACTTCCTGCGTATTCGCCTAAGGGCGTTCCAATTGCAATCACATTCTGCCCTACTAGCAATTTGTCAGAATCTCCAAGCTCTAAAGACTTTAGCACCTTATCTTTCTTATCTATCCTTAACAGGGCTATATCAGAAACATCATCTCTAAGAATTTTTGTTACTTCAAATTCGTCTCCCAAATATGAAACGACTTTGTAAGAGCTTGTTGTATCAGAAACAACGTGCTGATTAGTTACAACTATCCCACTATCATCAACTATAAAGCCAGTACCAATATTATTAGTCAAATCAGTCAAGCCTTCTCCTTGTTTCAATGTTATCTGTGATATTGCGATACTCACAACTGATTCCTGCGTTTGTTTGACAATATTTATTGTATTAGCCTCATCCTCAGTCACAACCAATTCAATTTTATCATCATTATTTCCAACTTCCGTTGCTTTTAAGTATTTGCTCAAAAAGGATGTCTTGTCAAAAAGTAAGAAATATATCAAACATGCTATTAAAAGTGGAATTAAAAGTGAAAGGAAAAAAACGGCAAGGAAAAATTTAACAACTCCCTTTCTTTTCTTCTTCCCTTGTTTATTAAGCACTTTTATATCTTTCCCTTCTGAACTTTTCTCTTCTTCTATCAGAGTAGGCATTTTACTAATATTTTTCTCCATAATTACAATAAATTAATTAATTTATTTACTTAATTCTTCAATAGCTTTATCTAACTGAGGGTCTTTTCCCTTTTCAAAATCTTCATTAGTATATGATACTTCAATATTGGGGAGAATCGGATTTTCTCTATCAATATTTTTTCCATCTGGGAGTAACCATTTAACTATTGTCAAATGAAGACTTGAACCGTCACTAAATTCAAAAATCTTTTGGGCGGTTCCCTTTCCGAAAGTGCTTTTCCCAATCAAAATTCCTTTTTGAGCTTGCTGTAAAGCACCCGAGACAATTTCCGACGCTGAGGCACTACCCTCATCAATTAGAATGACAATGTTTTTCCCCAAGAGATTCCCACCTTTTTCAGATTCATATTTTTTAACATTTCCCTCTGCATCCTGTTGCTGAGAAATTACAAAACCTTCATCTAAAATATCATCTACTGCATAAATTGCAGCATCAAAGAAACCCCCAGGATTACTCCTCAAATCAAGGATTACTTTACCTACATTTGATTCGTTTATCTTTTTCACACTCTTATCCCATTCCTGCTCCCATGAATATAGATTACTATCCGTAAATCTTGCCACTTTGAGATGTGCAATATCCTTCTTTTCTCCAATAAAATTCAATGTCATACTTGGAACTGTAATTTCACTTCTTGTTATTTCAATTTCAACTGGTTCCTTGTCTCCTCTATGCAAAACTGTTAATTTAACCTTGCTTCCCTTCTCTCCCCGAATTTTTGATACTGCATCATATACAGTATCTTCTGATGTAAGAGAATAATTATCAATTTTTAGGATGTAATCTCCAGGTCTTATCCCTGCACCCTTCGCTGGAGAACCCTCAATTGGGGCAACCACTATTACTTGCTTATCTAAATAACCCAACTCCGCACCTATACCCTCAAAATATTTCCCCTCACTGGCAGAGTTGTATTCCTCTGTCTCCTCTGGATCCAAATACGTAGTTCCGACATCCGAAATTGATTCTACAAAACCTTTAATTGCTCCGTAGACCATGGGTTTCTCCTCCAATTTGTCTGAATCTACATAGAACTTTTTAGTAGTATTCCAAACATCCCAAAAAAGGTCCATATTTACACTTTTTTCACTTGAGGAAAGATTAAATATCTTGTTTGCTTCGCTTTCAGGATAATTTCTTCCTATCAAAATGCCAGCTACAAAAACAAGTATTATTAGTAGCGACAATCCAAGTACTCTACTGTTCTTTTTTTGCTCGTCTTCCATATATATTTCAGAAAAATTATTTTTAAACTTAAGTAGAAATTATACCTCAAAGAGATATAAATTCTACAGCACCCACATTTATCATGCCTCTAGAGCCATTTTCCCACTCTACTGTTAAATGAGTTTGCCCTTCTTCAACCTCAACTACTTTCCCAATCATTGAATAATTTGATAAAGACAATGACCTTACAGTTGCACCCTCATATTTTTTAATAAAAGTACCCCTTATTGGAGAAGAAGAATAGTCAGAAAGGAAGAAAATTTGACTCTCCTCTAAATCAACAACACAAAGAGTAGAATCTTTTTTCGCAATTGACTTTAATATTTCTGTACCACAAGAAATTTCTCCGAATCCCCCCAATATACCAAGTGGCAATGTTTGTCTTCTAAAATCATTGTAATCCATTGAATAAGTCAAAACAAAAGCTGCTCCTTTCTGAAAAAGGTCCTGCAATAAAGATATATGCAAGTGTTTTCCTGCAAAAACAATTTTATTAGTATAGTCTTGATTATCCGCTTTCAATTTCAAATCAACACCCTCTCCAATTATTACAAATTCTCCGAAAATCTTCCCCCCCTCTTCTTTATGATACATCTTGGAAAGAACCTTTATATCCATCGATGATACCTTAGCCTTTACTACGATTCCATCTACAAGATTAACATCTACTATTCTCCCAACAAACGAACTCTTAAAAATTGAGCTACTCTCCTCTCCAAGGATATCAATATAACCGCTTTCTATCCTACTCAAATCAATTACTCCTTCTATGGGAGAAACAATTTTTTTAATATTTAGACCTCCAGAAACCTCTTTCTCAAGCAAAATATCCCCCTCTTTAACTAATTCTCCATCTATACAACAAACATATTTCTTCACATCAGACGCAGAAATAGGTATTAATGTAGGCACAAAGAAGGTAAAAGCCTTACTGTTTTGACTCCTTTGTAATATATTATCCCCAATTTTAACCTGTTGCCCTACCTTAACAAGGACCTTGTCAGAGGTTGTGTAAGGAATTCTAAATTCATATTCCTCATATCTACTTGTTATCTCATGTCTAATTATCATTTATCCAACTTTTTAACTTTATTTTATTTGAATATGCATCAGGACCATAAATAATTGGTCTACTCCTAAAATCAAAGAGGATACTATCTATTTCACTTACCCCAGGGACAGAAACATATTCCAATTCCTTCTCACCAAGAGGCCAGCTTTTAGCACCCTCTCTAAAACTTGCAGAGATTACAAGTTTCTCCTTATGTTTTGGTAATTTAAGGAATGTATACTGTGAAGAAAGAACATAGAAATCAGTTTCATCCATTTCTAATGATTGGACTTTCCCACTAAGTATTACTTTATTTGATATTTTATTTTTAATGTTCGGAATGATCACTTTTGTATATTTGGGAGTTATCGAACCTCTGGTTAGAATTATATCTGTACTCTCAGTAGCATTTATAAGTGATTTCCCAAAAGCAATTGTTTTAAGCTCTTGGTCAAAATACGCATCAAATGAGCCAGTCAACTCTAATCCATCAATAATGGATAAAAGTGTTTTAGACTTCTCTAATACTCTTGAGATATTGCCTGTGATAATGAGCGCATTTTTTGTATATTCTTTCCCAAAACTCTGAATTTTTTCTTTGTTATCTCTGAAAATGGAAAAGTTTTGTATTGTCGCATAAGATCGAATGACATCTATCAAAATTTCATCTTTGACAACTAAGGGTCGATCCACAACGAAATTCGCCCAAGTGTTTACTAGATATTTTGAGGATAAATCTGCAGACAGAAAAGCTTTAAATCGAGTATCTTTAATCGAGTCTATTAAGGAGATTTCGTCTTCCCATTTAAGTTTAGATTTAGAAAAAATATATTTCCCTGTCGGTTTGCCCTTTTCATACTCTGTTCTAACTCTAAAGATAGAGAAATCAAACAAATCCATATCTAAAATCATCAAGTCATCAATCGCTAATCTAGTAGCTAATCCCTGTAAAAGTGATTCCATATACCTATCATCGATGACTCGTAAGGAAACATCATTTGAAAATTCTCTAACAGAATTAAAAATCTCCTGAAAGAAAGGTTGATTATCATCAATCTGGACTCTAACACCCGACACTCCATCACCTTCGTCATGAAAGGGTCTGAAAGTAAATATAGAAGCGTTGTCTCTATCTACAATGTTCCAGTTAAAAACAGCCTCCAAATTGCTAAAAAAATCAAACCAAAACTCTTTTGTAAATACATTATCATCCAAAAGAAATTTTAATGCGTTTAAATCAGTATAATCAGATAGAATATATTCTCTGTTTGCATTGTAATCCATATATGCAAGATGAACCCATATCCCGTTATCTTTTATTAGGATGTTAATGTATGAGTTTTTTTCAAGAATGGACAGTTTTGGCATTAGTAAATACTATCCTAAAAGCTAGATTTTTTCCACAATTTCAATTGATGATTTAGTCTTACATATTGAATTGCCTGGAACATATCCTGAGAGTAATGACCCAGAATAGATAGTCGTGTTTCTTCCTACAACTGTCCCCGGATTAAGTGTACTATTCCCTCCAATATCCACAAAGTCACCAAGAATCGAACCAAACTTTCTAAGACCTGTATTAATTTTCTTATCAAAAAATTTTACCGATACAGGAGATTTAATAGATTTAAGGTTCATGCATGAGGTCCCACAACCGAGATGAACCATATATCCTAGCAAAGAATCTCCAACATAACTCTTGTGAGGAACTTTCACTCCATTAAAAAGGATTGAATTCTTTATCTCACTATCCCCGATTTCACAATTTTCTCCAATTATTCCACTTCGGATATTTGCACAAAATCCAATCTTGGAATTTCGACCAATAATTAAGGGACTTTCTATTTGAGATATTTCATTGATACAAACACCTTCACCCACCCAAATATTCTCTCCTATTTCTTCATACCCTTCTGAAATTAACCTCTCCCTCGATAATATGATGTACTCTTTAATTAGTGGTATCGCTTCCCAAGAATATTGAACTGATTGAAGTAAATCTTTTGCAAATGTTTGCTCTAAATCCAAAAGGTTTTGGATATCTAATTCTTGTAGTGTTGATTCTTGGGAACTTTCAAATTTCTCATTTACTGTTGTTTCCATACCTAATTATATCACGAGTAATAAAACAAAAAGAGACCTTTCGGTCTCTTTTATATATCTATTTCATTCACCTATTCGTTAGATGCATATGGAAGCAAAGCCATATACCTTGCTCTCTTAATTGCAGATTTCAATTGCTTCTGATGTTTATGACAGGCCCCTGATTTCTCTGTAGAAATCATTTTACCCCTTACAGAAGTGAATTTCTTTAATTGGTAAACATCTTTATATGTAACCTCTTTTACTCCAGATTCACAAAGTGGGCATTTTAAATTTTGAATTACTCTTCTCTTTCTTCTTGGTTTCTTTTTTTGCATTGAGAAACCCTCATCTTCAGTGATGGTTTTCTCATCATATACATCAGTCAAAGTGACTTTGCTTTCTTGAATATCTGTTTTTTTTACTTCCTCTGCCATTCCTTATTCTTGTTTAAATTAAAAAGGAAGATCTTCCTCTAAAGGATCTTGATCTTCTTCAACTGGAGTTTCCTCAACTTTTTCTTTTTTAGCTTTCTTTTTTGTTTCCTTCTCTTCACTCTCCCCCTTTTCCTCTACTGCATCCATTCCAGCTCCCTGCTTACCTTTACTATCTAAAAGAATCATATCTTCAACTCTAATCTCTGTTTTGTATCTTGTTCCTCCATCTTCTGCCTCCCAACTTCTTGTGTTAAGAGAACCTTCGATGTAAACCTTCATACCCTTTGCAAGTAATTGCTGACAAATTTCTGCCATTTTATTCCAAGCAACAAGGTTATGGAATTCAGCCAACTCTTTTGCCTCTCCATCTTGGTCCTTCCATGACTTATTAGTTGCCATGCCAAAAGTTACAACAGGAGTCCCAGAATTTGTATATCTCATCTCGGGGTCTCTTGTTAGGTTCCCAATTAGGATAACCTTATTTAGTGATCTTGACGCCATTTTATTTAAAAATAATAAATTAACTTACCTAAAACTTTATCCAAAAATTATTAATTCAAGATTAAATTTCAATTTCCTTTTTCTTTATACCCTTCCCTATTCGACTGGTATCATCCATACTTACAATCATAAATCTCAAAACTTCTTGTTTCAATTGCATCTGTCTCTTTATTTCGGTAATGTTCTCTGGAAATACGGTAAAATCGTACACTATATAGTAAGCTTCATTGTGATTCTTTATTGGAAAAGATAAATATCTCTTACCCCAAACATCAACATCTAATACTTCTCCACCGAAACCTTTAATATTGTCAACAAACTCTTTATGCATTTGCTTTCTCAAGTCATCTGGTAACAAAGGCTTAAGTGCAATCATCATTTCGTAATTATTCAATTTCTTAACTGCCATTTCTATACTTCTTAAATTAACAACTAAAGGATTCTATCAGAAAAAAAAGAGTAAAACAATATTCTAGTCCAGTTAATTTTTAAAACCAACCTCTTGTTTAAATATTGCTGTTTCCGTTCCGAAGAATATCTCCGATATTTTAGCATATTTAGGATGATAGTTTACTATCAATACGGGATTTGTAACATTTAGCAACCCAAGGTTTCTTTGGAGCAGAACACCTGGGTTTGATCCATTTCCAAAAGATAATAAAGAACCAATAATCTTTACTCCATCCTGTTGAATACCTGGAGTAGCTTCAGTCCCAGTAGGGACAATAATCTGGTTATATGAAATCACCAATGCATCAATTTCATCATATACTAGATTACCAACCGTAGATCTTAAATTCTCTGCATCTATTGATACTTTTCCGCTTGAGAAGATTATCAATCCATCTTTTGTTTGGTCGTTCGCCTTAATATCTGGAACAAGATTTACAGAATTATTTGCAAGAACTAGTATCCTTCCCCTATATGTTGTAGCTGGAATAGTGAGTGAACTTTCTGTCATTAAAATACAATTTTCTTCAGTATTACACTGGTTAATTGCGGTTATTGTCTTAAATGTACCATCATTCGCGTGTTTCTCAATCTGTTTATCAAGCTTCTCTCTCAACATTCCAAACCTAGTTGTACGCTCCTGATTATTCCTATCTATGATATTAATAACAGATACGGGGTTTTTATCTCCACCAAAGTCTTGCACTCCAGGATGTTGGCCAGAAGCGATTCCTATTAGTTCTGTCCCAGTATTCCATTCGTTGGAATTTGTCTTGGGCATATAGGAAATTCTTCCCGAGGAGAAAAGAATTCCTCCTTTGGTTGAGATCCATCTATTTAAATCAAAACTCGGATTCCCCACAGAACCTCCCGCAGTACTAAAATTACATGCTTGATCATATGCCGTGACATAAGGAGTTAATGTGCCCGAAGAATTGTTATTTATATTAAACGATGATAACAATGGGGCCCCATTTTCCCACCCGCTTGATATAGGAGAAGCAATTCCTATCTCTTCTGACAATGAAGGTGGTGTTGTGATGTCAATGCTCGTCTGGGGTAAAGGAGAGATTCGTGTTATGGAGTAAATTGGATCCTCTGTTTTGTATACATTAACAATAGTATTTTTGATATTCGAACCTGTTCCATCCACACTCCAATTTAAATCAACAATTCTTTGTTGCCCCGCAGTAAAACCTGCGTTAAAACTGGTAATATTTGGATTAGCAAAATCAAAATTCCAATTCCAGGAAGAATTTGTAGCTAATGCATTTGAACGAAGTTCAATAAAGGTGCCAACACCTGCACCCATATCATAGTATGACAATGTGTCCGTCATTGCTGCAAACATGTTGTATTTCCCAGATATTTGAGACTCAGGTGCGCTATCTGGGAAAATCAATTTGACAACCATCGTATATTCGCTACCTATTACTTCATGAGTTAATATCTCTACCTTTTCTATTATGATATTTCCAGAAGAATCCTTTACAGAAGGATCTGGAATCCCTCCAGACGTACCATCATGTGTATCCCTTCCCCATCCATTTAGTGAACCAGAGTTATTTATACTTTTGTAGACACTTCCAGTTAAGAATAAGCCGATAATATTAGGATCTGTAGCTGTAGCTCCTGGTCCAACAGCATACCTTTTGTCTAGATAGCCGGACGGGAAAGAGGTTCCATTTTTTACAAGCCATAAGTAAGTACCATTGATTGACGAGGTTGAGTCGGCATCGGTTCCTTTTATTGTTACTATTAATGGATTGTTTACCTCTTTCCCTGTAAAAGAAACAGTTCCAGCACACCCTCTATACATCTGATCCCCACTTTCCCCAGAGATTGTAAGTGAGGTAATTCTTGGTAATGTATTTACTTTGTAGTAAGTTGTTAGAGATGAGCCAGATCTAAGATTGTTATCACACTTGTTTAAAGTTTGATATGTTGTTTTAATACTACCCTCTTTACCCTCAATCAAAGAGAGGATATTAGGCTGACCTATTAATGTGTTACTTGTTTGGGTAGTTCCAGGAGCAACAGAATCTAGGATAAAATTGTACCTTAGCTCTCTTGAACCTGTTGGATTTGCAATCTGTTGAGTTTCGGAGCTAATTGTAGCACCAGGTAACGGATAATGAACTAAGGTTTTACTGCTTGAATTTGTTGAGAGATTAGGACTAGTTAATACTCCAATTTTAAGTCTGTTCCATGCAGGAGTTGGTATTGAATTTAAATTGGTCTCTGGTAAGTAGCAGGCATTTTCTTGATGATTACATGAATCTCCACAATTATCTTCCCCATCACAACTTGCACTATTACCGATACAAGAAGCCAAAGGACTTGCGATGGTATTACCTTCGGCATCTACAGGTTTATTAGTTGTATAATCCGAATTACCACCGTTTGCAGCTGAACATGTGGGTAAAGTACAGTCTGTACACGATTCGTAAGTACAACCACCTGGACCTCCACTACCAGCCCCACAAACTGGCTGATCTGGAAAGTAATAGCCGGGGGCACAATTATAAGAATATTTACACAATCTCGGATCGGTATATGGGATTTCTGTACACTGCGCCCAACACCCTCTTAGTAAAATATCCGTGATAGGATGTCTATAATATGCGTCGGTCTGGTAATATCCCGGGCAACCGATAACCATATCTGCATGAGCATCTTCCTTACTAACTCCCAAAAACACAAAAAAACAAATTATGAATAAAACCCATTTACTCTTTCTCATAATTTAAAAAAATAAAATAATACTATTTCGATTCCGTTATATTTAACATCTCAATTTTTTTATAAGAATAATTCAGTAATTCTCCGTCAAAAGAAATGGCTAAATCTATTTTTAACTTTAACGTAATGGATTTATCTTTATTCTCATAATAAATACTTTTTGGATCTTCACAAAGTTTGAATTCTTTAACGTTTTCGGGGTACTTTTTGTGATAAACTAGATACTCATAGCAAATTCCATCCTTATTATCCTTTGGTACGGACATTGATCTTAGCAATGCTTTACACTTGATATTTAGGCTATTTCCTTTTCTCTCCCAATCACAATAATCAAACAACTCCTCATGTTTATCTACGGTAAACCATCTACCATACTTAATACCATTACTAATAACATCTTTGAAATAATAAGCTACTCCACCAAGTAACAAAACAAACAAAAACATAATGATAAAAAATACTCTCTTAGAGGCAGAAGATTTCATAATTAATATTACTTATTACTCAATCCAGTGTCAAATTGGGACTACTTATTAGATAACACAATCATATAATCTCCATCCTTAACGATATACTCTTTCCCAACATTCTTCACCAAACCCCTCTCCTTTGCTTCTACCCATCCTCCGCTATCAATCATTTCATCAACATTAACCACATCGGCAGTAATAAAACCATGCTCTAGGTCTGTATGAATAACACCCGCAGCCTCCTTAGCACTTGCACCACTCTGTATACACCATGCATTACACTCTTTCTTTGAACCAGTATAAAAAGTAATTAGATTCAACGTCTGGTATGCAGCTTGAATAATATCCTCTACCAACCCAGGTTTGATATCCAGCATCTCAATATACTCCTGTATCTGATCTTCAGTCATCTCTGCCATCTCTCCAACAAATTTTACATCCACAATAACAACAATATCTTTTGTCTTCTCTTCTAATTCTTTTTTCCAATTCTCTACCTTTCCTCTCTCGATACCCTCTTTGTAGTTAAGAATAAATAATCTTCGCTTGTTTGTTAGTAAAAACAAATCGTAAATTAAAATATTCTCTTCATCTGTCAACCCCATTTCAATAACAGGGATTCCTTCATTCAACTTCTTCAATATCTTTGAAAGTAACTCATACTCTTTAATGCCCTTTTCATCACCTGACCTTTTAATTTTCTCAACAGCATGCATTCTCTTCTCAATACTCTCAATATCTTTAAAAATTAGTTCTGATTGAACAATTTCAAAATCCTCAATTGGATTAATCCTGTCATATACATGCACAATATTTGAGCTCTCAAAAGCCCTAAGAACATACATGATTACATCGGTTTCCCTAATGTGTGATAGAAACTGATTCCCCAATCCCTCTCCTTGCGAAGCCCCTTTAACCAATCCAGCAATATCAACAAATGTCATAGATGAGGGAACAATCTTTTCTGCTTGAAAAAACTTACTTAATCTTGAAAGCCTAGAATCCGGGATCTCAACAACCCCTACATTCTTATCAATAGTACAAAAAGGGAAATTCTCAGCTGGTACAGCTAGTTTTGTCAACGAATTAAAGATCGTTGACTTCCCAACATTTGGTAACCCAACAACCCCTATTGATAATGAATGTGACTTTGTTACTGACATAAATTACGATTATATATCAAAAAGGAAAAAATTGTTGAAATTGTGGAGGCATACCTTATTTTGTAAAATATACCTCCGAAAGGTTAGTTAGTTATAGTATTTTTTGATGTATTTTTGTACTGGATCATTTAATAGAAATCCAAAATAGAAGGATATTAGAAAGAAACCTATTCCGTTCAATATTGCTATTACCCCAGAGTAACTAACATCATTGGCAGCAGAAAGAACAAGTAATGTGAAAAAGAATATACATTCAATCGAAGTCAAAACACGCAATAAAACCACTTCTCTTCCAACAAAACCATAGTAAGGGCCCCAACTATCAATCAATTCAAATATGGGAGCAAATGTAAAACCCCAAAATAAGAATACTTTCACCCCAAGCATCCAATCCATCTCATGAAAACGGTAATCAAGAAAAATCAAAATCACCAAAATGATTGTACCAATAACATAGGGAATTGCCTTAAGCAAGAAAATATCAGACTTTTTCATTATATTTCTCCTTTTTACTATCACTATTAACCTTTTAAAGAACCTAAGTACAAATGTACCATAGATACCACATTATATCATGCTATGGGCTCGGTTTGAAGATACACAAGCTCAACTTCACCCCAACCCTCATTAATGTTATTATGGTATCTATGAAATCAAAAATAATATTTCTAACAATATTTGCAGCCCTACTTCTATCCTTTTTAGCTACACCAATAATTGCCCAAACTACACCAGACTTCTCGATTAATACATACACCAAAATCTTCTACACTACTGGACAAGATTTTGTAACTGTAACAAATGAATATGAAAGACTAGTTGAAAATAGCTCTTTCTATTTCACTAAAGAGGGGGAAAAAGTATTCCATATTCCAGATGTAAGTTCAATTGAAGAAGAAGTATTAAAAGAAAGAGATTTTAAGAAAAACTCTCTTAAAGTAACTGACACAAAGAACAATTCCGTAAATTTTACTGTTGAAGAGCTCAATATGGGAGAAGGAATGTATATCCATATCCCTTTCTACAGAACAACTACCAAATCATTACCTTACAAAATCGTTCTGACATACAACACACATGACAATGTAATAAAGAGTGGGAAATTAATAACCTTAATAGCATCCTCTCTACCCATTGACACAGTATTTCAGAAAAATGATGAAAAGAACAAAACAACTACTGAATTCAATTATAATTTATCTATCATTGTTGATGAAAAAATTCCTCTACTAGCAAAAGCATACCCAAGATTTTCTAAAGAAGAAAAAGAGGGTCTTGTCTATTACAATTTCCTAGCTGAAGACAGAATAAACAAACCTCCAACATTAGAGTTTGGAACATCGGTTGTATACAAATTTGAGTTAGAATATCAAACCCCCAAAACGGACAGCCTTATACCACCAAAATATTCTAAACTTCTTAAAGCTCTCTCTACAAATATATTTGAGATCTCTTTGCCGAGGGAATTTGCAGAAACAAGTCAGAAAGTAGTAATTGAGGAAATTTCGCCTCTTCCCCAAAAAATTTATAGGGATGAAGAAGGAAATGTATTGGCAATTTTTGAAATTCCAGCAAACAAAGATGATAAAATAAAGATTACTGGTTACATTTCTTCCTATCAAAGTGAGTACAATACTTCTTTAAAAGAGCCCCTAAATATTGATTTCAAAGAGTATTTAGAAAAGATTGGTAAAGACAACACAAATAAGAGGTACTTAAATCCTACAAAGTATTGGCAAATTAATGATCCTTTTATTCAAGAAACAGCTCAATCACTGATCTCTGATGATGGCACTTTAGAAGATGTAATAAATTCTACTTACCAATATATCAATGACACGCTAACCTATGACAATAACAAAGCAAATTCGGAGAATGAACGCATTGGAGCCGTAAGTGCTCTTACCGGTGGGGCCTCCGTTTGTATGGAATATGCCGATTCTATGATAGCTTTACTTAGGGCACAGGGAATCCCCTCTAGAGCCGCTTTCGGATATACTGAAATTACTGATAGTCCTAAAGAATTAATTCGTCACCAATGGGTTCAAATATGGGTTCCTGAATTTGGGTGGATAAGTATCGATCCTACTTACGAAAGTAACAATAGAAAAATCGGACAGCTTATCGAAAGGGTACTTTGGGAGACATTTAACGATGATTCTATCTCTAATATCTATGTCTATTCCATAAACAATCTTGACAACTTTGACGAAAAATCATTCTCAATCAAACTATCTTCTATTGAGGGTATCCCAGATATTGAACAAAAAACATACAGTGATATATTACCAGGTGTTGGAATCAAAGAATCTGATAAATATACAATTGGGAATTGGACCAACACATTCCTTAAAACTACAGTATTAGGGAGAGCCCTTCTTGTCTCATTACCAATTTTAGTCACCCTCTTTGTCACAATTACAATACTTGTGAGTATAAAACTGGTTAAAGCTAAAACAAGCAAAACAAAAATCTCTCAAAAGAAAGAATTAATAAACAAATCAGTCGGAAGGTTTACTACTTAATCTTATATAATTTGTTAATATCAAACAACCCTTTCCCACTAGCTAGTCTTGCCTCTGAATTTGCATAAATGGTAATTAACTTGTCACCTTTTTTAACTCTTTCTCCTGGCATCTTGTGCACAAAAATCCCAGCCTCTTTTACCTTTGGATTCCCCAATGCCCTTGAGATCGCAACTAATGCAGAATTATCAATCCTAAGGACCTTCCCACTCCTGTCAGAGATTAAATCGGCCTTAAATCTTCCATCTTTAATTTCTGAAGAATGTATCTCTTTTGTAGCTCCCTGAGCAAAAGCAATCTCCCAAAATTTCCTTAAAGCTCTTTTATCATTAAGGATATTTAGTGCAAATTTTTTACCCTGACCATTCTGTACCTTGCCTGTCATCTCAAATATCATCCCTGCCATATCCAGTATAACCTTTTCAAGTTCGATACACCTCTCCTTGTCTCTCTCAAGAATTTTAAGAGCCTGCCTAATTTCAGAGTTGGGGCCAATACTGCGTCCATCAGGACCTTTTATTAATCTCTTTATCGTTTCACACTTTATACCAAATTTCCTAAATAGTTTCCTGAATTCTTTATCCAACATAGATACATCATCAACATTTTCCACCTTCGAACCTTTACCATAAGGAAGGTCAATTAGGATATGATTGACACCCATGGATATTTTTTTAGCAACTATACTTACTAAAACTTTTTGAAATTCCTGGATCCTCAAAGATCTTTCAACATTAATAATTACATCATCTGCTGGAGACAATTCTAACGCGCCACCCCAAAACATACAACCTCCTGTTTTCTTCACAACTTCATATACTTTCTCTTTTGAGAGAGCCACAGGCATTACTACCTCAAGAATATCTGTAGTCCCTGCTGGAGATGTAATTGCCCTGGTTGAAGTATTTGGCACAATTAAACCTCCAGAAACAAGTATTGGAATCAGTGTCGGAGTAATTGCCTTGCCAGCCACACCACCAATCGAATGCTTGTCAGCAACAACTTCCTCACCCTGTCTAATGTTTTTAAAGCTCATCGAATCTCCAGATTCAGCCATCCCTTTCGTCATCCAGTATATTTCTTCATCATTAAAACCCGGATTAAAAAAGGTAGACACAAAAAAGGCAATTTCTGTTTCTCTTAATTTTCTTGACCCAATATCCTTCATAATTGATTCCAATTCTTCCTTGGAAAGTGGTTGTCCTAACAATTTTTTACTAATTGCCTCAAGAGATCTGCTCGGCTCAGGAATATCTGCAAATATAGACGAACCATCTGGAATCTTATATGCTTTCCAAATCTCTTCAAACAAGCCAATTTGGCCCTCTTGCACTTTAGTCTCAGTTTCAATTACATCAGCATACAACTCGATTTCTCCGAAACCAATAAATACAATCTCACCCTCTTTAACTCCTATTCTTTCTGCATCTTTTCTGTGAATTATGACATTAAAATCATCATCCTCTCCTAGATCTATATTTTTACTTGTTAAGTAGATTGACATTTTGGAATTATAATAAATTAATTATCTAGAATCCAAGGATATTGTTCTTTCACAACTTCATCAATATTCGTTGGCAGAATTAATCCGAATTCCGTTAAATATCCAGTTATTAACATATTATCAACAATTTCAAAAGCAGGATTAAAAATATGCAAACCTTTAGGAGCATCTTCCCAGATTTCTTTTGATTCTCTAACTTCAATCTTAACAGATTCTAAAAACGAATTTGCATCAATTTTTAATAACGGAGTTACTACGTATACAGGTTTTCCTGCGTAGTATGCAGCCATGGAGATACCCCAACTTCCAATTTTATTTATTGTATGACCTTTTGCAGTTATCTGGTCGCAACCAATAAAAACAGCATCTATTGGTACACTTCCTCTGCCAATCACAAAAGATTCAGCTGCGCTATCAGCAATTAACGTCGTTTTAATTTTTGCATCTATAAGACTTTGGGCTGTTTTCCTACCCTGAAAACGAGGTCTAGTCTCAGTACAAACCACTTCGAAATCATTGTCCCCCCTACCAATTGATTTAATTAATGATACAGCTGTGGATGAATGACAATGTGTAAGCACTTTGTCGTAATTGAGCATATTTCTGGTGTTATTATCCAAAATTTTTTGTTTAGTACCCTCTATCAACGCAAGATATCTGTCGCACAGAGAAGTAAACTCTCGTTTCATGACCGATAACTCTGGTAAAACAGAAAACCTCTGTCCGAAAAAATGTTTAAGATATGTTACACCGTTTCTAGCAAGGGGCTCATTATCTCGAGCATATGCGAGTTGCTTACCTATCTCGAAAAGTGTTTTAAGAAACTCCTCTTTGCCCTCTTCCCTGCTCAGTTCGATATAAATCTTCATCCCTTCAAAGGCTGAAATTGCCACATTAGTAGCACCTTGAATGTTCAAATTTTTTATATCTTCATAAATTTTCTTTATTTGAGGATACTCTTCCATTTTCATTAATCTAATTTTACTTCTTCCATATGTTCTGGAATATATATATCGTTATTTATTTCCTGTTTAAGATCTTTAGCAAAGTCATCAATTATTTCTGCATCTCCATGCACCAAAAATATTTGTCTAGGAGTATGACCAAAACTCCTAAGCCAATACCTTAAATCTCTTTCATCTCCATGGCCCGAGAAACCATTAAGGGTAAAAATTTTGGCATTGTTTTGATAATCTTGTCCCATTATTTTTACTACCTTCTCCCTATTTACTAAATCTCTTCCGAGTGTACCTTCTACTTGATAGCCTACGATAACAATATGTGTAGATGGATTTTCGATGTTGTTTTTTAAATGGTGTAGAATTCTTCCCCCAGTACACATACCACTACCAGCAATAATTACAACACCTTTTTTCGAAATTAATCTTTTTGATTCTTCAGCAGAGTCAATTTTTGTTAAACCTGGGAAATCAAATGGGTCATCTCCTTTTTGAATCAGCCTTTTAGCATCCTCATCATAAAAATCTGGGTACTGTCTAAATATTTCAGTTGCTTTACTTGCCATCGGGCTATCGAGATATATTGGAAGATTTGAGATTAGCCTATTTTCAATAAATAGGTTCATTTCGTAAAGAAGTTCCTGAGTTCTCTCTATTGCGAAAGAAGGAATCAGAACATTGCCACCCTCTCGTTGTGCGCTTGTAAGAGCCCCTAGTAGCTCCAAAACGGTCTCATTTCGATCCTTGTGCAATCTGTTTCCATATGTAGATTCACAAATAACATAATCGGCATCTCTTATCAAATCAGGATCGCTTACAATTCTCGCGCCAGGCTGTCCAATATCTCCTGAGAAGACAATCTTTCTTAACCTTCCCATATTGTTCTTCAACCAAAATTCCATAACTGCGGAACCAAGAATATGCCCCGCATCTCTCATCCTAAATTCAATTTCTTGCGATACATTAATTGAGGTACTGTAAGGATATACTTCAAAGTATTTCATACACTCCTCGACATCTTGTTCTGTAAAAAGTGGCTTCCTAGAATCAATTTCACTTTTAGCTTTTACACTCCATCTTTTATGCTCTTCTTCCTGCAAATTCGCCGAATCTAGTAATATTACTCTAGCTAAATCTCTTGTTGGTTGAGTGCAAAAAATCCTGCCCCTAAATCCTTGTTTGACAAGTACAGGAATTCTTCCACAATGGTCAAAATGCGCATGCGTTAGAAAGACATAGTCTAATTCCGAAGGGTTAAATGGAAATGGCTCATAATTTCTTTTTTCAAGTTCAAATGGCCCCTGAAATGCTCCACAATCGACAAGAAATTTTGAATTATCTGTTTTTACATAGAAACATGAACCTGTTACAGTTTTAGCAGCTCCTAGAAATTGTATTGTCATCAGGCAGTAAGCAGTAAATATTATACATATATACTATATCGATACTTATTCGGAATTACAACTATTGCGTCTTCTCAATTTGTTTTCTTATTTCCAAAGCCAATCTTTCTAAATCTTCTTTAGTATTCAAAATTGGATTGTCGATTACAACTTCTAACAATTGTTTCAATACATATCCCATCTGTGGGCCTTTTGTTATCCCAATTCTTTCTAAGTCTGCACCATTTACTCTCAAATCTGTAACCTTAAGAGCCATGTCTTGATGCCGAATCTCTGAGATTCTCTTCTGAAGTATTGTAATCTCCTCTGGCTTAAAGGAAGTTGAGGCATTCGATTGTGCATCGGCCATTCTAAGTTTAAACAAGTCATCAATATTTTCCTCCCCTACTCTTTGAATAAATCTTCGGACTGCTGAATCAGACCATTTATGAAGCTCTATGTTTTCTTTCTCCTCAGAAGTCATTCCATCCTCAATATGAGGATAATAGAACATGTGATTAATTATTAACTTTTGGGTCCTTTCAATCTCTGCCCTGGGGAATTTCATCCTCTTCATAATTTTCTCTACCATTTCAGCCCCCATTCTGTCATGGCCATAGAAATGACCGTTTCCCATATCAGTACGAGGTTTAGCAATGTCATGAAGCAATGCGGCGAACTTTACAGAATCTTCGGCAGCATCACAAGTTTTAATTGAATGATAATATACATCATCTGCATGATAAAGTTTTTGCTCTACACCAAAACCTTCAAGTAATTCAGGAAGAAATATTTGAAGGAGTCCAGTTTCTCTCATCAATTCAATCCCTACTGATGGCTTGGGAGAATTAATAAGCATTTTCATAAATTCATCCCTAATTCGTTCCATTGAGATATTTTCTGCTACTGAGATACTTTTCTTTATAGCATCAAGTGTTACAGGTTCAATGCTAAAACCAAACTGAGATGCCATTCTACAAGCCTTAAACGATCTCAATCCATCCTCTTTAAATCTTTCAATTGGTGTTCCAACCGCTCTAACGATTTTTTTCTTGATATCGCTAACACCATCAAAAGGATCATAAATCTCCACCTCTTTCTCTTCTTCCCCACTATCCAATTCCAATTTTGACAGATCAATAGCCATCGCATTAAATGTAAAATCCCTTCTCCCCAAATCTCTGTTAATCTCCTCCACAAATTTAACCGAAGAAGGCCACCTCCCATCAACATAGCCAGATTCACATCTAAATGTTGTCACTTCAACCTCATATGTTTCTCCATGCTCGTCCTGTACCAATACGATTACTGTGCCAAACTTGGCTCCGGTGGATACAGATTTGGGAAACATATTTAGCATTTCATCTGGGAGTGCACTTGTTGCCAAATCATAATCATGAGGCTTTTTCCCTAGAACAATATCTCTTACAGCTCCTCCAACAAGAAAACATTCAAAGCCTTCTTTTAGAAGAATGCGGCCAACTTTTTGAACATAGTTTGGTAAATGTATTTTTGTATTCATTTTTTCCTTTTCTAAAAACAGAATACCAAAGAAAGCCATCAAGAACAAGAAGTAAAGCCGACCCGGCAATGAGTTCAAATGGGTAAAAAGCGGTATGGGGGAGTACAAATGCCAAGTCCTCTACTCCCAATACATCTTCTGCTTTATCCATCTCCTCAAGAGAATTTCCCCCACCTTCCGAGACAGGATCTTTCTCCAAAGAGAGGATTACTGGGTCTGAAGAAATTATATATGGGACTCTGTCTATGCAAAAACTTTCTTGAGAAGGTCCTATTAAAGCCCCTACAATCCATCCTCCATCCTCTCTGTATGAGAACGCAGAAACTGCATTTTTGTCAAATTCTGGACTAAAATTTGTCCCCTGAACTGAACACTTTCTGAGACTTTGATTATTCTCAATAAAGAGATTTCCCAAAACAACTTCTCCTTCATCTGGCTCAGAATTAGGTAAAAAATATTCTAAAATTTTCTCCTCATTTGCCAAAAGAGAGAAGTTCAAACTGACCTCATTATGAGAAAGGACCAAACTATCTAGATTATCAAAGCTATTGTTTCTTACTGTTACTAATATCTGAATTCCTTTTTCTGTCTTTTTTGTATTTATATCTAATATCTCCAATGGTTGCTTAATAGTTAGCCTATCTAAAACTTTAAAACCATACTCCCCGTTTTCGACTTTCCCAACTCCATCATATTCTCGAAACAAACCCTCTCTAACTCTACTTAAACCTCCATAAAGAAACGATATCTGCCCTGGGAATTCTTGACCAAAAGAAAACTCCAAAAAGCTATTCAAGGGAATTCTCTCCTGATTACTCTTGGAATATGCCACCACAATTTCCGAGATATTTACATCATGCCCCGAATTGTTCCAATACTGATAAACAACCTCAGCACTCCCCATAGGAGGCACTGAGACATAGGTCCCCTCATTTACACCATTCTCTCTCCAATATCCATTGTTAAAAAAAATAGAAAAAACTTCATTTCCAATTAAGAGATTCTCCTTCCCGTATACATCCCCCATATTAAAACTAATATTATTACCAGAATTGTTTAAATTCTGAATATCTGCCCTATTTACCAGATAGGAGATAGTACTATAAAAACCATTTTGAGAGCTATCCCCAGTAAAAGTAAAGTCGTCTGCGTATGCTTTATTCAGCGAAAATATAAAAAGAGAAACAATTACAAGTAGAAATTTCATCAAGGATAAATCTTCAAAAACTTATTGAAGAAATAGTAACTAATGGAAATTAAAAAATAGTTAAAACTAATTTTTTTCAGGAAGTTTTTCTTTTCTAACCTTTTCGGTTATATAGAAATTTCTCTTAAATTTGCCCTTTCCCAGCATCATCTCTGTTAAAGCCTGCACATGAGGAATAAAGTTAAATGTAAGCATATTGATTGAGATAAGGTAGGTCTCTCCTATATCTAAAATGTTCCTCCACCATTTCCATTTTTTTGGTATTGGAGAGATTTTCCTTCTAAGGAAAACCGTCCAGATATTTGTAAGCATAGCAATTGTAAATACTATGCTCAATATTTTAGGGAGATTATATGCAAAAACTGTATATTTATATCCAGGATTTATAGAGGAGACTATCATCAATCCGAATGTAAGAACGAATACAATTGTAAAAAGCCACATTTGATCAAGTATCGTCTTAATCATACTTATTCTCTTGAAAGCTGATATCCCACTACCCTTCCTAAGTATTATCGATAATGTGATTGGAAAAGGGATTTTCCCCCAACCCCATCTGTACTGTTGCTTGTAAAATGAAACATGTGTGCTTACAAAATCTTTGTTTTCAACTGCATCATTATATGTAGGGACATACACTTCTCGCCCTTTAAACGTCCCCTTACTTCTAATCATTGCATTCCAGTAAAAAGCAGTATCATCATTTGGAATTTCTGGATCCCAAAATTCAAATTTCTTTAAAGTGTTGAGATTGACAATATATGAAGAGAAAGTATCACGAGTATATATTTCTTCGTTCCTGAAAATAGATTTTGAGGATTTATCGATTACCCAAGAATAAAGAATTGCCATTGTTGTCATTGAAGAAAAGACTCGAATCAAAGACGGTACACTCCACAAATTGTTATTAAAAGTATGGATTGCAGAAGTATAAAAAGAATTCTCTGGCTCTTCGGCTGTTAAATAGCTATATACCACAGAAGATAGATATTTTGGATGAGGTCTTAAGTCGGAATCACATGTGATAAGCAAATAGTCTGTTAGCTTCTTTCCTTCTTTCTCGAGCTGTTTGACATAATTTCTCGCAGCAAAATTGATATTAGCTCCTTTCACACCTACAATCTCCCCCTCTATTCCAAAAGGATGAACAAAATATGCCATGCTTCCAAATTTCTCTCCAAATTTCTTCTTTAATTTCCCAAAGTTTTCTATCTGCAAATCTTTTTTCTTCTCCTCCATTGCC
>ENA-UOOK01000883-UOOK01000883.1-fermentation-metagenome-genome-assembly--contig:-NODE-883-length-40232-cov-4.944969_pt1 | contig 40232 bp, 36 predicted proteins | sample MGYA00245777_ERZ724023 | MGnify/ENA primary metagenome ERZ724023 (study PRJEB28704, sample SAMN03018312) | fermentation metagenome | biome: anthropogenic terrestrial biome; feature: soil; material...
GCAAATCCAATTCTATTTTGACACAACAGTGACGTTGTTTGCAAGTCTTTTTCAAGATTTATGGCCAACTTTTATTGATTTGCGTCTTTGGAATTGGAATTATTATCCACTAACTGCATAAGTTCTGTAATGATAATCTTGATTATTTAATTGAAAGGATTGAAGATAATGGCAGTATCAGCCCATCTTGGGCATGGAGTAATTATGAAGAAGAGTGGGAAAAAGCTAAAAAAGAATGGACAGGAGTATTAACATTAAATGCATTAATAGCTTTAGATAATTTCAAGAGATTAGAAAAATAAAAATAGCAGGGTAAGTGCTTACCACAACACTATATAGTCGTCAACGTTAACTTCCACTTGGCCCGAGTAAAAAATAAAGTTAACGTTGATTGACAAGCTTCGAAGTGTTTTCTAGATTGATTAAATACAAGCTTAGGTAATTATCCAATTCCCTCAAAACACGAGACCTGGTTATATATCTAAGCAAATATTAAAGTCTGGTGCTCCCTCTTGTCAAGAGGCGACAAAATATATAGAATAATTTATAGAAAGATATGTCAGTATAGTAATTTTGAGGTGGAAATGATGCTCAGACAAAAACATTTAATCCTTTTTATTCTGATCTTGTTGGTCTTAACGACATTTAGTTCAAAAGGTTATACCGGTTCTTTCTTTGACACACTGGAGTTAAGCTTGGAGAAAAATATTGGGCAGAATGGGTATCAAAGTATCATCGCTCAAAAAAAAGTTATTCATCTGCCGGAAGAAGAAGCAGCTCATTTAAATGCCATTTTTAAGAGTTTGGTTAATACCTGTCGAAGAAAAGGGGAATTAGAATTTAGTTTGACTGTAGTAGAAGATAAGACAGTAAATGCTTTTGCTTTACCGGGGGGCTATATTTTTGTTCATACCGGACTTTTGTCTTTCGCACAAACTGATGGAGAGGTTGCTGGGGTACTTGCTCATGAAATTGCGCATGTTGATCGGAAACATAGTATGAATGCGATTAAAAGACAGATCGGGATGTCTTTATTATTGCAATTAATTTTAGATAAAAACAAGTCCAAAGAAGAGATGGCTAAGGTAGGAAACTTCGCCATCAATATGTCCCAATTGGGGTATGGTAGAGAAGCGGAGTATGAGGCTGATCGATATGGAGCCTATTTCATAGAAAGAGCCGGTTATCAAAAAGAAGATCTCCTTAATTTCTGGAGACGAATTCAGGGAGAAACCGGCGGGAAAGAAGATCCGCTTTTCCTCCAGCTTTTCTCCACTCATCCGCCAACAGCGGAACGGATAAAAAGAATAGAGGCTTTGTAATTTTTAATATAAATTAGCTTACATAATGCTTTGGCCTAACAGTAAATAATTTTAGTTTTTATTATAAAGCTTTCTTAACAAAAGCAATCGGCTTAAGGAAAGGAATAAAAGGGAAACTTTTGGGATAGTAAAATCTAAATTGTTATGATAATGGTATGGGGGCATTTAAAGTAATTATCTTAAAATAAATTATACTTCTAAAATGGACTCGGAATTCCTATCCCTTTGTTGCTGATAATTCTTTCTGACCAGATCTTCTGAATAATTAGCGTAACAGTATGCGCACAGATGCATACAGGTATTGTACTGACCAATATCTTTGCTGACAATACACCCACAAGACTTTCTTTGTCCTTTGTCTTTAAGGTTTATTTTCTGATTGTTTACTACTGCTGACCTTCGGGGAAATAAGGTAGGTTGCGGTTTTTGATATCCTAGAAAGTTCATTAAAACATAGTCATCCTTAAAGAGTTCGATCATCAAGTCATCGTCAATACATTTGTTGGTATCGATCTCGAAGGCTGATAGATCTACTTCTTCTCCGCAGGTGGCGATCTGTAACTGCCAATTCTTATTAATCCGTTGAAGCCCGGAGGCTAGGAGCAACATATTTTCCTGGTCAAATTCATGATAATCGGGAAAACCACTAGCAATAAGATTACGACGGACCCGTTCATAAACGGAGATGTCAGCAAAACTGATTACCAATTTTTCTGTATGATTATGGAGCAGTTCCCCTACGGCTTGTAGTTTCTCCAGCAAGCGTTCTACCGTTAAGTCTTTACTTAGGATTAAGGGGTCGAAGCGCCAGATGACTTTCTTCTTTCCTATTTTCTTGGCTAATCTTTGAAAGACTTGAACCCTCTCTGAAAGCTTTGGAAGATTCGGTTCCAAACCTTCATCATCATAATCATTAACGGTAAAGGTAAAGTAGTAATTAATCCCTGCGGCCTCAAGTTCAGGAAGGTACCGGAAAAAAGGATAGGGGTTTTTTGTCCAGAAAACAATAACCCGAGTGTTGGCAAAAGAAACATATTGTTCCTGCCGGTTAAAAGGGTTAATCCATTTGACATAACCCGCGCGCAGCCTTTGCATCAACCATTCACCATAAAAGGCCGGAATATCTGTTGCGCGACTGGCGGAGATAATCACAGGCGCCACCGCTGGTTTTACACCTTTTTTAGTCTCAACCTGAACTCGATCCCATCCTTTAAAAGACATGTTTTACACTCCTCCTTGAATTCACGGCCAGATAAAGAGTATGCGGAGCGGGTAATTACTTTTTTGAATAACAATTTTACGAAGTGAATATAAGTAAGCAAGAAAAAGAATAATTAATCAGTCAACGATCTCAAATCCTTCTCGAATTGCGGCGAAGTCGCTCTCATAATTGTTCCAGACTTCAGTGGAGGAGTTAAAGACAAAGAGATAACCACAGTCGTTGTTGATAATAATCCAGTTTTGTTGCTTAAATGTCTTTCCGTGTTCATAAGTCCAGGTACCAATGGCGGCGGGATAGTCATTAATCTCCCCGGACTCTTGACTGATTAAAATAAAACCCGGTAACACCTGTCCAAGCACAGGTATTCTTGAACTTAAGATTTGAGCGCCGATGGTGCCCTCTGGGACACTAAAGGGAAGTAAGACTATTTGTGTCTCTGGCCCAGTGGTGTTAACTACTGCCAGCATCAGCATACCCTGCTCCTCTGTTTCAATGAGTTGGTAACCTTTAGGAATGGTTAGCCGGCAGCGGTAGTCAGCATTGGTGTAGGTTTGCCCTTGAATACCTGTGTGCAGGGTAACGGCGGGCTTCTCTTCTTCTGCTAGAGATACATCCTCAATGATAATTCCTAGTTTGCCGATGAGACCCATACGAACTTTCTGAGTTCCCATCACTTCTGGGCTGTCAACGAACTTGAGGAGCAGGGCGTCAGGGGCTAATTGATTATGGGAGGGATCCACCGCCACCCACTCGCCCAACCACACTTCATTCCATAAATGACCCACCCAAACACCGTCTTGGTAACGTTCACCAAGGGCTATCTTAGTTGGGAGACCTGCTGCGCGGGACATCGCGGTAAAAAGGATTGCATACTCCGCGCATTTTCCCTTGCGCTCTACTAGAATCTCTTTAGTGGTGAGGGTCTGTGGGATCATTTCTGGTTGAATATTTTGATAGAGCCAACTAAGGATCTTCTGCGTGACTAGCCAACCGTCGATTTCTTCGCCACAAATCGTCTTCACCAATTCTTTCACTTCTGGAAGAGAGGGAGCAATGAATCTGGTATCAGCGAGATAGGGGGCAAATTTGCTCTCAGTGAGCGGCAGGGTGACCCGGCCACTGAAGTCCCGCTGGTCTTTGCTGATCTCGAGGAGTGCTTCATGGGTCGTTGCTGTTATGGTGTGGTCGAGAAGCCTTTGCCGGTTATCAGTGAAATTAAAGTCGGCGAAATCAACATCTTCCCAGATAACTTTGATTTTACTGCTCAAACTCCGGAAAGGATGTGTTATGCGGATGTTACCAGGGACCAGTAACACATCAAGTGAGAGGGCGCTGAGTTCAGGAATTTCTTCTTTCTCTACTTTTCTGGCGCTCAGGTTTTGGAGAGGATTATAACTATAATAAACATCTCCGTCTGCTGAAACGAGCCAGGTGGTTTGGCCTGGTTCCTCTTCAATGATGGAGAAGACGGCTACCGCTTCTCCTTGATACTGATAGGTGGCTTTCTCCTCTACTTTAAAAGTGAAATTACTCAGGCTATTGCTTCCGTAATCCCAGACCTTGGCGGTATATTTTTCCCCAACCAACAAACCCTTGGTTTCCGCTATGTAGTTGAGAAAAGATTCTTTGAAATATAGTGACCCAGTTTCCTCTGGTTGGAAGACACTTTGAAAATCTTTACCATCCGGACCAGTGGTGACTATTGTAATTTGACCATCGGTCAATGTGCCCGTAATCTGATTTTGTTTTCCACCCAGATCTGTTATGATTTTGTAGGCTTTTGCTAAATAATGCTCATCCACACATAGCTCTGCGTAGATGTTCATCTTTTGTGCGGGGCCACCGAGGATCTCCAGTTGTAAAACACCGTTGCTGGTATAGAGGTATCCTTCTTCTGTACGAAGGTAGCGGTCGAAAGAAAAGCCTATCGCTTTCTCCTCTTGCTCAAGCAAAGACCAAGTCTCTGAGAGCGTAGTCTCTGTTGCATTGACGTTTGTTATGAAGAGAAGAAGTAAAAATGTCAGAAAAGTAGCTTTGAGCAGAGGGTTTCTTTTTATTAATAAGTTTATTTTCATCAAGTAGCTCCTTCCATTAAGAATATATTTCCAATTAACAACATTCTTCTCTTGTTTCAATAATCCTTTTTCGGTGAGCCTTTGGCCTTTAATCTTTGGTTAAGGAAGGGGATTGATTAGCGATCAATTAGCCCAATTCAATCAAAGGGGGCGAAATATAAGTTAAATAAGTGAGTTAGGCAATTCCTTAAAATTGTTGAGGAGGGGTTTATGATGAAAACAAGGCAAAACTATAAAATCATTACTTATTTGCCAGTTTGGCGCGGTAGAGAATGGACAGCTAAAGAGATTCAAGGGAATAAATTAACGCATGTAATTTTGTCTTTTGCCCGGATTGATAACGAATTTAGAATCTCCGATCTGGATGTGCGGATCAAAGGCGTGCCGGATACCGTTTCCGCTCAGACTATTGCAGAGAGAACATGGTTTGAGATGGATAAGGTACGAAAGAAATATCCAAACCTGAAAATAATTGTTGCGGTTGGAGGTTGGGAAGGGGAAGGTTTCTCTGATATGGCGGCAACGGCTCCTACCCGAGAGATTTTCGTTGATAGCGTGGTCGAGTACATGGAGAAACATAGGTTGGATGGGATCGACCTGGACTGGGAGTTTCCAGTAAATGGGGCGATGGGAGCAATTAAATGCCGGCCGGAAGATAAACAGAATTTTACTTTATTACTTCAACTCCTTCGGGAGAAACTCGGGAAGAATAAGGAGATCTCTTTTTGCGCTAGCGCGGCAACCTGGTTCAAAGACATAATTGAATTGGAAAAAGTTCATCCGTTAGTGGACTCGATTAATCTAATGGCTTACGATTTTTGCGGTCCCTGGACTAAAATTACAGCGCACCACACCAATCTCTATTTAAATAAAGAAGATCCTATCAACGAGGGAAGTCTCTCTTCCGATTTAGCCGTTAAACGTCTGCGTGAAGCCGGAGTGCCCGCCAATAAGACTGTTTTAGGAATGGCTTCTTATGGCCGGGAGTTTTATCAGGTGGAACCGGGGAAGGATGGTAATGGTTTATTTCAAAGCTACAATGGGACTATCTGGCGGGCCGGTTCAATTCCATTTAAATACTTAAAAAAATATTATATCAACAAGAATGGTTTTAACCGTTATTGGGATGATGCGGCCAAGGCTCCTTTTCTTTATGATGGCGCCACTTTTATTACCTATGATGATGAAGAGTCGGTTCACGAAAAAAGCAAATATGTAAAAAGAGAGGGTTTGGCCGGGGTAATGTATTGGGAATATGTGAGTGATATTGATGGGGATCTATTAAAGGTAATCGCGAAGAGTTTGACGAAGTAGTCGCCCACGCTTATATACATAATTATTTGAAGAACATTCCTTTTGGTGGCAAATTGAAACTAACTTGTTAGATCACAGAATGTTCTAAAGAAGGGTCTATCTGAAAAGCAAAAGTTCAGATAGATTCTCCAAAGGTAAAAAGCAGATTATTTCCCTTAGGGAATTGATTTTTCAGCAAAGGGAATATTAACCGAGAAGGATTCTTGATAAGCGAGGACGATTGCCTTGAAGCGCAAGAAAATGTTTCAAGATAAACTAATATTTGGCGCTCTTTCTGGGGTAGCGGCAAATGTGATCATGAAAATTCCACAGTACATTCTTTGGAAGCTAAAAATGATCAGACATCCTCTTTCACACTATGCGGCAAGCTTATTTTCGACTTCGGAAGCGGTGCATTCCCTTCGACTGGGAACGCTTATTGGGATCATCGCTTGTACAGTTTATTGCGCCTTTCTGGGAATTGTTTTTGTTTATCTCCTTCATTATACGGGTAAACGTTTCTTTATAGCCAAGGGATTGATTTATGGCGCCTTTTTGTGGGTTTTTTCCTACGGGGGGCTTTGCTCTTCATCCTTGGTCAAGCTGAGTCAACTCCCTAAGTTGCCAGAGGAGATCATCCTTTTCCTCTTGCTTCATCTGGTTTTTGGGATAGCGCTGGGAGGCTTTGCACAAAAATTTGACAAAAGATTAGAATGAATAAACTTTAATGCGAATTGGATTTCCCTTTTCTTCTCGTTACCAACAGATAAATAAGGAGGGAAGAAGGGACGTGTAATAAACCTAGGAGCCCCCAGAGCCAAGCGTTCTCCCCTCGTTTACGGGCATCAATAAAGATCCAAAGAGCTTGACAAAAAATCAGCACAGCTATGAGCAGATATACCCACCAAGCCATTGTTTTCATCTCTCTTGTACCTCCTTTCTCCGGTAAACCGGGGCGAATAAAATAACGATGGGCAGTAATAAAGTGGCGGTTTCGAAGAAGATAGCGACTGGAAGAAGGTAGCCGGCGCGCAAAATATAACCGACCATTGTTAAGAAGGCTAAGGCTACAGTAATAAAGATAAACGTTTCTATAATAAGCATTTTTTTGGTGGTAGACATCGTTTTGTGAACCAAATCTGTGAAATAGGAAAGGGGGGGCGTTTCGATCCTTGCCAGCTCTCTCTCCATCTCTTTCGCAAATTTATTAAGGGGTTCTTTTAAACTGGAGAGAGCAGAGTTAAACTCTTCTTCCCCCCAGTATTTTTCAACTTTTTTTGTTTTTTTTAGATTACTGGGTAATTTTTTGCTGGATAAGGAGTTTCTAACCCTCTTCTCCTTTTGCTTCCAGTACCGACTCATAATGCTCACTCCTCCTTAATTAATCATGATGTCCCTTCGAACATGATGCTTATCATTATCACTCCTTACATTCCTCCGCAGGTAATTTCTCCTTTAACATCTCTTGTAGCTGACGCAGACCTGAAAATAAGCGGGAACGGACAGTTCCAATCGGTATTTTTAGAGTAGAAGCAATCTCCTGATAAGAATAATCATAATAGTATTTAAGGATAAGAGGAAATCTTTTTTCCACCGGCAACCGGAGCAAAGCCGGTTTGAGATCAACGGTCATCCCTCCCGGCAAATTTGGGGAATACTCTTGAGGTTCGCGTTCGATTAAGGCGCCATATCTTTTTTCGAATAATTTCCTTCTCCGTAATTGATCCCGGTAGAGGTTGGCGCCAATGGCAATTAACCAGGAAGAGAAAGCGGCTTCTCCCCGGTATTGTTGAAAGCTCTTAATAGCTTTAACCATGGTCTCTTGTGTTAGATCCTTAGCCAGTTCGGTGTTTTGAGTAATTTTCAGGAAATATCCCAGGACCTTTAGATAATTTTCTTGAAGCAAGAGGGCTAAAGCTTTTTCTTGATCCGTTGGCGACTCTTCCCTCTGTTTTCTTTTATTGATGATTAATTCACCCCTGCCTGTTCTTAACGTCAGCCGCTCGAAGTTAGCTAGCGAGAAGAAAGAATGATTTTAGCGGGTAATAATAGAACTTTCTATAAAACCTGACTGGCAAAAAGTTTGTCACGGTTCAAGCGCTCTCCGACTCTTTTAATAAAAATAAGATCGATTAGCCATAAACTAGCGCCTAGCCACCAGAGAAAAACGGTGTTAACCAGAAGAAGGCCGGTGATCTGCCCGACAAACAAAACGAGGACCGGCAGGATGACGAGGCCTCCCAATTGATATGCTTCTTGGAACCCTTTGACCTTGGCCGAGATCAAGACGTTAACAAAGACCGCACCCAGGCTGAGGGCGGGAGTAACCCAGAATAAAAGGATCAGCCAGTTCGGCTGAGGAAAGATAAGCGCGTGAAAGAGCGGGTAGGCGGTAAGGTTTACCATCAGGCCATATAATAAAGAGCATAAGATAGTCAGGAAGAAAGCGGGTAAAAAAGCGGAGAGAATCTTGGCCCAAAACAGGCTAGGAAGAGCTACTGGAGCAAATAAAAGACTTTCCATGGTCTTTCGTTCCTTTTCGCCGGCAAAACTATTTGCGCCGATGACGCTGGCGGCCATCAGTGGTATAATTAGGAAAAAGGGGGCAAACAGATAATTAACGGCAAAATAAATCATTTTTTTATTGACGGTGTCGAAAGAAAGGGTTATCTCCCGTAGCGCCCCCGGGGGTAGATTGTCCAACAGTTTTAAGATCGTATCCATATTACCTATTGTCGTTAATTCGTAAAAACGAGCGGGAATAATTAAGACCCCCGGTAAGACCAGACTAAAGATGATCGGGATCAGGAGCATCGGCAACCAGATCTGAACATTACTACCGATTGCCATTATGTCTTTTTTAATTATAGCCTTCACGGCTCTAGTCTTCATCTTCTTTCCTCCCTAATTTTAAAGTATAAGGCTTCCAGATCTCTCCCGCTCATCTCTACAGAGTAGACCGGAGCGACAAGTAGAATCTCTTTTAAGAGGAGAGGGATATCATCCTTTTTTTCTACTTGGAACTGGAGATATCCGGGCGCTCTATTTTCTATCCGATAACCGGCAAATTCTTCCCCGGAAACCTCTAACCCGGTTTCAACTTTAAGGCTGATTCTTCTTAGATATTTCTCTTCTAATTCAGTAAGGATACCGGTCTCCAGGAGCCTACCTTGGTGGATGAAGATAAAACGATGACATAAATCCTGCACCTGTTTAAGCAGATGGGTGGCGAGTAGGACCGTAACTTGATACTTCCGGTTTAGTTCCTTAATATAGTTAATCAAGTCTCTGGCGCCTTCGGGATCAAGACCATTGGTCGGTTCATCCAAGAAGAGAATCTCCGGGTTATGCAGAAGAGCTTTAGCGATGCCCAAACGCTTTTTCATTCCTGAGCTAAAGATCCCTACTTTTTTCTTAGTGGCATCGCTCAAGCCGAAGTCGGCGAGTAGTTCTTTTGCTCGAGACAGTGGTGACTTGACCTCGTAAAGCTCAGCAAAGAAAAGGAGATTATCAAGGGCGGTCATATTCTCATAAAGACCGGCCGATTCGGTTAAGACTCCGCATCGTTTTCGCACTTCATTTCCAGCGGTGACCGGATCGAAACTGGCCACAGAAATTTGACCGGAATCCGGATAAATCACTCCATTAATCAGACGGATCGTGGTAGTTTTTCCGGAACCATTCGGTCCTAGAAAGCCCAGGATCTCTCCTCTTTGCACGGAAAAAGAGAGGTTGTTAATAATCTGTGTCCCAGCGAAAGTTTTATTTATTTTCTCCAGGCGAATTATTTCTTTCCCCATTATATATCACCTCACTACTATGACGAATAAGAAATGGAAATAGTTCATTTGGGGATTAGACAATTTCTTAAATTTAAAAAGACATTGTTTGTTTTAAAATTATTCTGCTTCAACCTTGCCGACCTTTAGGGGGTAATGGTATTCTTTAACAAACGAAACTTTGTAATTAATGTTGGTGAAAAACGTACAGTTGTCTCTAGTCTGTTATAGCCGGACGATTAGGGTTTCATATTTTTTATAAGAAGAAAGGAATTTCTTGTGTTTACAAGATGGAAGTAATGATAATGTTTACGACAATAAAGGAAAGGAAAAGCGCTAATCTTCATAATGCCGCTTTAGACTTATATTTTGCATCCCTTATATTTAACTCGGCTTTTAGTGGTCATCCGGTTTATTGAAACTAATTTTAGCTTGACCTTTGTATATTTGTATAAAGGGTGCGAAATGAGAGTTTAAAGATTAGGAGTGTAAATGATTGAGACTTATAAAGGAAGGGGGAGCGCATAGATGATTGATTACGATAAAATACTCACAGAAAACTCAGTGTTAGAATCGGAAAGGCTAGTTTTAAGACCTTTTTCTATGGATGATGTTAACGAGGTGTTTTTGTACGCCAGCGATGCTCAGGTAACAAAATACTTAACCTGGTCATCGCATACAGATATAACGCAAACCGAAAAGATTGTAAAAGAAGTTTTTATGGGAAAGCCTGGAGTTTACGCGATTGAATTAAAATCAGAGCAGAAATGTATTGGTTGTATCGATTTAAGGTTATGTCCTGAGCATGATAAGGCCAGTTTTGGCTATGTTCTAAACCGAAAATACTGGAATCAAGGGTATATGTCTGAAGCCTTAAAGTTAATCTTAAACCTTTCGTTTACTAAGTTAAAATTAAATCGTCTGGAATCTACTCATTATGTGGGCAATGAAGGCTCAGGTCGGGTGATGGAAAAATGCGGGATGAAATATGAAGGAAAGGGTTCACAGGAAGTAAAGATTAAAGGAAACTATTATGATGTTATTCGTTATGCTATTTTGAAAGAGAATTGGGTTAGCCTGGATTAAAATGAATAGAAAGGAACAGGATAACGGTAAGCGGGGTCTTTACCTTTAAGGATAATGGGGAAATGATAGGGAGAATATGGAATTTATCGGAGGGTGATTTTGTATATTTTGATAGTAAAAGGGCAACAGTGGAATATAACGTAAAGAAATAAGCAAGGAGATTTGTGGTGTAAAATATAAGATTTAGGAAACAAATTAAAACATATGAAAAGAGACCCCGAAAGGTCTCTTCTTTTTTGTACAATAAAATAATGGATTGCTTACAGTTTACTATCTTCAATCCCCTCTAACCATTCTGCAATAGGCTCAATAATAGATTCAATACATCCATCCGCAAATGGGTTCTTTAGATTTGCCAATGCTACTAATTCCAAGAAAGATTTGCTGCCTCCGGCCTGACAAAGAGTTAAATAGTCTTGCCAGGCTTCTGCGCTGTTTTCACGGGATTTAACCCAGAACTGGAAGGCGCAAACCTGGGCCAAGGTATAGTCAATATAATAGAAGGGGTTACCGAAGATGTGACCTTGCCTAAACCAGTATCCTCCCCGATTAAGCAGGTCATTTTTCTCGTAATCGCGGTGGGGGAGATATTTTTGCTCTATTCTCCTCCAGTTAGCCTTTCGCTCTGCCGGGGAGGCTTCCGGATGTTCGTAGACCCAATGTTGAAATTCATCGACAGTTACTCCGTAGGGTATAAACAGAAGCGCAGCGCTTAAATGAGCAAATTTATACTTCTCTTCATCATCTTTAAAGAATAGGTTCATCCACGGCCAGGTAAAAAACTCCATGCTCATCGAGTGAATTTCACAAGCTTCGAGGGTGGGCCAGATATACTCCGGAACTTCATAATTCCTGCTGGAATAGACCTGAAAGGCATGACCTGCTTCGTGGGTAAGCACGTCAATATCCCCTGAAGTTCCGTTGAAATTGGAGAAGATGAAGGGCGATTTGTACTTACTGATATAGGTAGTATATCCGCCACCGGCTTTCCCCTTTTTTGTTACCAGATCCAGTAATTCGGTGTTCACCATAAAGTCGAAGAACTCACCAGCCTCTGGCGATAGTTCACGATACATTCTTTTCCCGTTTTCCACGATCCAGGCCGGGTCACCCTGGGGTACGGCATTACCAGTTAAAAATTCCAAGGGTTCATCATAGTATTTGAGAGAGTCCAGCTGTAATCTTCTGGTCTGTCTCTTCCTTAATTTAGTGGCGAGAGGAACAAGGGTTTCAAGAACCTGTTGTCTGTAGCCTGCGACCATCACGGCATTATAATCGGAGCGGGCAAGGCGGGCGTATCCAAGCTCTACAAAGTTTTTATAGCCTAGCTTTTTGGCAATTTGATTGCGGATTTTTACTAAATGATCGTAGATCTGATCAAACTGGGCTTCATTTTCCAGAAAAAAGCCAGTAAAAGCTTCTTGAGCTTTTTTTCTTATTTCTCGATCTTGAGATTCCATAAAAGGGATCATCTGTGAGAGATTCCGTTCTTCTCCCTCAAACATAATCTTGGCAGAGGCTCTGAGCTTTGTATATTGACTGACAAGTCTGTTCTCAGCTTGTAAGTCTTCGATGATTTTAGGAGAGAAGGTTTTCAGTTTTAACTTCACTATTCTGAAAAGTTGTTTCCCCCATCTCTTTTCCAAAGCCGCGCGGTTTTCCGAATTAATCAAGGATTGATAATACTGATGTACTAAACCTTCGTAGAGAGGAGAGATCTCATCGAAATAATCATTTTCCTTTTCATAAAATTCATCGGTGGTATTAATGGAATGCCTGATATATACCAGGGTTTGCATAGATTCAAACTCAGTACGCAGCTCATTAATTTTGGTCATGATTTCATTTTGAAGGGCAAAAGACGGCGCTTGGTCAAATTGGTGTAGTAGTTTTTTAAACTCAGTTTCCAAGCTTTCGATCGTAGGTCTTTCGTAATAGTAATCCTTAAAAGTCTGCATTAAGACAAACCTCCTTTTCTTTCAGCAAGATCCTTTAATTTAGAGAACCAGGAAAGTTTTTCTTTGTATGCCATCCGGTTTAAGCCACTGGTTGAGGGGAGGACAAAATCAACAACCCCTGTTACGATGGGGTCTTCTTGAAGGCCTGGTTTAATATGGTGACGACCGGAGAAGTTCTTATAAACTCCGATCCCTACGTAAGCGGCGATCTTTGGTTTATAGAGTAATAATTTGCTGAGGAGAAGGGCAGCGCCTTCCCGATAATCTTCTTTCGTTAAATCTTTAATCCCCAAACTGGGGCGGGAAACCAGATTAGTCAGACCATACCCATAAACCGGAAGTAATAAAGCATCATCTTCATAAGTAAGGGGTTCTGAAATCAACCCTGATTGGTAGAGGAAAGGAAAGAAACTATTACTTCTGCCAGCATAATGATGTCCAAGCTCAGCAGAACGTAAACCGGGGTTATATCCTATAAAAAGAATCTTCATCTTTTTTCTCAGATAGTCAGGGAGTCTATTCATGGTACCACTCTTCTTTTAAGATTAAAAAATATTTTCAGAGCTGGTTGGTATTTAAACTTCCACGCCGAGAAAGATTCGGATGCAATAACCGATGCCGAAACTTAGGGCGGCAACCCCCAGGCTGATAGCGGCCATTTCAAGAAAGCGCTGCCGGAAAGATAGATCTTTGGCAACCGAGAGATAAAAATTGAAGACCAGAATAATGATGATGCCTACTAAGAGCGTCAGGATCAGGCTGACAAAATAGTTAGAGAGTAGTAGGTATGGCAGGATTAAGGCGATGACCGTGATGATATAGGCTATCCACGTATAGAGGGCGGATTTAAGGGCCTCATGGGAGTTATTGCCTTCGGTTTTAGTAGCAAGATATTCGGATGCTCCCATGGAGAAGGAAGCGGCTACACCAGTGATTAAACCGGCTAAAGCAATTAATCTGGTATTTTGGAGAGCAAAGGTTAGTCCGGCCAGTGTTCCAGTCAGTTCTACCAGGGCATCGTTCAGTCCGAGGACAATAGAACTCATATAATTAAGACGCTCCTCTTCAATGAGGTTAAGAAGCTCATTTTCATGTTGATCTTCTTCTTCGGCGATTTTTTTGACAGCTGGTATTTCTGCGCTGACTTCCCGATAAAGGTTTTTTGAACGTTCTTCGCCTTTTTCCATCAATTTTAGACTAAAGGTCAGACCGAAGATCCTGGCACTCCAGTAAAATTTAAAGATTTTCCACCGGTTAGGGTTAACATCCCGCTGAGTGTATTCCTGATAAAAATGATGATGACGCAACTCATCGGTGGCGATTTGTTCTAGTATCTTCTTGTTGTTTTCACCTTTACTTTGTTGGGAAAGACGGTTATAGATATGATATTCAGTAAGTTCATTTCTTTGAAAGCTGATCAGTCTTTTTAAAGTATCCTGTCTAATGGTTGGGCTCATGCATTTACCTCCAACGATTACTAGTTATGTTCAATTAATATTAGCACAACTTTTTGTTTGGCGCAATTTTGGAAACTTCTTTATAAGTCTGATCACAATCATAAATGGAGTAAAAATTTTACTTGACAAAGATAATACTAAGTAATACTCTTAATTTATTACATGGTAATACCAAGATCTGCGTTTCCGATAAAACCAGAATAGTTTTATTTGGTAAAACTGGAATAATAAATTATTGGGGAGGAGAAGCAATGAACGGCAAAAAAAAGCAAGAAGTAATTACCTTCAAAGTTGACGAAATGCTCGGTAAAGCTATGGAGGGAATTCCGAACCGTTCTGAGTTTATCCGGTCCGCTATTCTTGTTGCCTTAAAAAGCACTTGTCCGTTGTGTCGCGGTACGGGAATACTAACCCCGGAACAGCAAAAACACTGGCAGATCTTTGCTCAAAGTCATACGGTGAAAAAATGCGATGATTGCCATTCTTTTCATCTGGTTTGCACTGCAGAGGTCAAGTAGCTTCAATATTTATGGAGGGTTTTGGATGAACAATAATAGGCGTAGTGTATGGAAGGTTGCTATCCCGTTTCTCTCCTTGTTGCTCTTAATCGTAGGAGTAGTTATAGGGATAAAGTGCAGAAATACTATTACTTCCCATCTTTCCGAAGGTGGACAGTTAAAAGTATTTGTCAGTATCCTACCGCAAAAGTATTTTGTGGAAAGAATTGGTGGAGAAAAGGTAGCTGTATCTGTGCTGGTCGGTCCGGGGCAAAACCCAGCTACCTATGAACCATTACCTAAGCAAATGGCAGCTTTGACTGAGGCAAACATCTACTTTCGGATTGGCGTTCCCTTTGAAATGGTCTGGATCGATAAAATCCAGGCACTCAACCCTCAGCTGCTGATCGTAGATACCAGAGAGGGGATTAAATTAAGAGCGATGGAAGGAGCGCATGAGCATAATGAAGTAGAGGCGGGAAGTGAAGACCATGATCATGGATCGCTAACCACTAAAGAAGTTAAAGATCCTCATATCTGGTTAGATCCGCTTTTAGTTAAAATTCAAGCGCAGACGATCTGCCGGGAGCTATCTAATATTGACCCTATAAATAAAAGATTTTATGAACAGAATCTCCGGAATTTTTGTGTTGATCTGGATCAACTTCACCGGGAGATGGCTGCAACTTTTCAGACTCTTACGGTCAAAAAGCTAATGGTTTTTCATCCGGCTTGGGGATATTTAACTGAGCGCTATGGTCTGCAACAGATTCCGATTGAAGTTGCGGGGAAGGAACCGGGACCTCAGGAATTGGCGCAAGTTATTGAACAAGCAAAGCAAGAAGGGATTAAGGTCATTTTTATTCAAGCTCAGTTTAGTACAGAAGCTGCGCTTTCTGTGGCGCGGGCGGTGGAGGGTAAGGTTGTTGCTATTGACCCGCTGGCTGAAGATTATATCTCAAATCTGCGGATGATAGCTGAGACCATTAAAAAGGGGTTTTAAGCTGATGGCTAAAGTTTTAGAATTACAAGGAGTAAGTTTTGCTTATGATCGCCGTTTGATTCTGGAAGATCTTAATCTCGTGGTTGAGGAAGGCGACTTTCTGGCGGTAATCGGACCTAATGGCGGGGGTAAAACTACTCTTCTCCGTTTGATTCTAGGCTGTCTGGAACCGGTAAGAGGCTCGCTTTCAGTCTTTAACTTACCTCCCAGAAAAGCTCGTCATTTAATCGGGTATGTGCCACAATTCGGAGAATTTAATAAAGATTTTCCTGTTTCTGCGCTTGAGGTAGTGTTAATGGGCCGGCTTTTACCGGACAACCTCTTTCCTAAGTATTCAGCTGAGGATTATGCTGCAGCTTACGATGGGATGAGCGCTGTCGGGGTGAGAAATCTAGCTGATTACAGATTTGGAGAGTTATCAGGAGGTCAAAAACAACGAACGCTTATTGCCCGGGCGCTGGCGGCGAAGCCTGCATTATTGATTCTGGATGAACCGACCTCCAGTGTGGATAGTAGGGTGGAACAGGATATTTATGAACTATTAACTCAACTAAACAAAAAGGTTACGATTATTATGGTCTCCCACGATCTTGGGTTCGTATCATCATATATCAATAAGGTGGCCTGCCTTAACCGGAAAATGGTGGTTCACAATACTGGGGAGATCTCAAAAGAGGTAATCTCTGAATTATATAGGAGTTCAGTAGAGATGATTACTCACCAGTGTCAACTATAATAAGATCTCCGAAAGTAGTTTAAGAAGCGTGTGGTGAAAAAATGACTGAATTTCTTGTCGCGCTATTTAAATACGGTTTTATCCAAAATGCTGTGTTGGCCGGGCTTCTTTCTAGTTTGGCTTGTGGTATTGTCGGGACTTATGTAGTGGTTAAACGCATAACTTTTATCAGCGGAGGAATTGCCCATGCGGTTTTAGGCGGAATGGGGGTCGCTTATTATCTGGGAGTGGACCCGTTGCGCGGCGCGGTGGTCACTGCGATCTTGTCCGCAGTGCTTCTGGGTTTGGTTAATTTAAAAGCAAAGCAGCATGAGGATACGATCATTGGCGCTTTGTGGGCAGTGGGGATGGCTGTTGGGATTATTTTCATGTCTTTGACTCCTGGTTACAATGTAGATCTCATGAGTTTTCTCTTTGGTAATATTCTAATGGTCACCTCTCCTGTTCTCCGGGTACTGTTCTTCTTGGATCTGATTATACTGCTAGTGGTAGCTACTTTTTACCGTCAATTTTTACTGGTCTGTTTTGATGAGGAATATGCTCGTCTACGGGGTTTACCCGTGGAATTTCTTTATATTTTGTTATTATGTCTGATTGCTTTAACAGTAGTGATTTTAATTAAAGTAGTCGGCTTAATTTTGGTAATTGCCCTGCTTACTCTTCCTGCTGCAGTTTCGGGTTTGTTTTCCCATAACTTAAGTCATATGATGGGGCTGGCTACGGTGTTAGGTTTGATCTTTATTATGGTAGGCTTGGTTGTTTCCTATAATTTAAATTTACCCTCAGGCGCTACGATTGTGATCATTGCTGGTGGTTGTTATTTGGGCGCTTTAGGTCTAAATAAGCTTTACCTCTTTATGCTGCGCCGGAAGAAGCATTAGTAGTATTTATTTCTTTAAAATGAATTGAAAACAAAGGCCGTAATAGTCTTTGTTTTTTCAAATAGATTGCTTTTTGGTAAAAAGGGGCTTATAATTATATTGAAACTAAGGATCAATCCATTAATCCAATTTAGAGTCCAAAGACTCAGAGGAGAGACAAAATGGAGATTAGTATTGATAAAACCTCAGGTGTCCCCTTATATATTCAAATTAAGGAACAAGTAAAAAATCTGATCCAAGAGGAGGTACTTCTTCCCGGAGAGAAGATGCCTCCGGAAAGAGAACTTGCCGAGCTACTAGAGGTGAGTCGAAATACAGTCAGTACAGCCTTTAAAGAATTAGAACAGGAGGGGGTACTTCTAGTAGAGCAGGGAAGGGGTACTTTTATTAAGGAGCAGGAAAGAAAAACAAAGGCAGAGAAAACAGACGGTCGCAAAGAAAAAGTATTACGTCTCATCGATCTAGCCTTAGAGGAGAGCCTGGATTTAGGATTTACTATTGGCCAGTTTATTGCTTTGGCAACTGTTCGAGCGCGAGAAAAGGAAGAATTCCTGATGAAAGCTAGAATCCTCTTTATTGACTGTAATCAGGAGCAATTACATAATTTTGCGCGTGAATTCCGGGAGAATATTCAACTGGACATTGTCCCGCTTTTACTTAAAGAGTTTTTAGCTGGTGGAACTTGTATTGAGAGATTATTAAAGCAAGTTGATTTGGTGGTTACGACGATGACCCATCTATCGGAAGTTACTACCCAATTTGAAAACCTTGGCGGGAGGCAGGAGATAGTCCCGGTAGCAGCTCAACCAAGAATTGAAAGCTTGATTAGAGTCACCCGTTTTGCTGGCAAAGGGAAAATTGGTTTAATCGCTCTTAGCCCTGAATTTGCTCCGGTAGTAAAGAGAGCCTTAGAGAAGATTGGGGTTTATGATCTGACAATCGATTTTACTTTCTCTTCGAACCCAGAGGAACTTGAAGAGTTTATTGCTACTCATGATCTGCTTTTAGTCTATAGTAAACGTTATCGGGAAATAAAGGCTATAGCTGGTGAAAAGGAAATTATCTCTTACTGGCACGAACTGGATAGAGGTTCGATTACTTTGATCCGAAAGGCGATTGAGAGATTAGAATTGGACAAAGGCAGGAGGGATAAAAAATGAAGGGCTCTACCCTCGTATTGGGGGTAATTGGAATGGATGTCCACGCTGTGGGGAATAAAATCTTAGAGTATGCTTTCAACCATGCCGGGTTTAACGTCATTAATCTAGGGGTGATGGTTTCACAGGAAGAGTTTATTAGCGCTGCCGTAGAGACTGCGGCCGAAGCCATTATCGTTTCTTCTTTATATGGACATGGTCAACTAGATTGTCGAGGTTTGCGTTCTAAATGTATAGAAGCGGGAATCGGTAATATCCTCCTTTATGTCGGGGGTAATTTAGTGGTCGGAAAAACCTCTTTTCCTGAGGTAGAAAGAACTTTTAAAAATATGGGTTTTGATCGGGTTTATCCTCCTGGCGCTTCTCCGGAACAGGCAATTATTGATCTAAGAAACGATTTGTGGCTAAGAGAGGAAGATATACATGGCAGAAGTAAGGAACAAATGCCTAACCATTAAGGAATTTGAGGCTGTTCGCCAGGGTGTATTGAACCAGTGGCCTACTGGGAAGGGTTTGGCGCTACAGGAGGCTTTTTCCTATCAAAAAAAGATTCCCAAACAGAAAAGGTTTGCCGAAAGAATAGAAGAAGCGATGGTTAAGGGGGAAGTCTTAACGCAGCCCAGAGCAGGAGTGGCTTTGATTGATCAACAGATCCTTCTGTTAAAACATTTGGAAGCTGAGGGTGGCGCCGATCTATTATCAGCGACGATTGATAGTTATACACGGCAGAATCGATACCATGAAGCACAGAAAGGGATCGAGGAGAGCATCAACGCCGGACGTTCAATGTTAAACGGTTTGCCAGTTGTTAACTACGGGGTTGCTTCTTGTCGGAGACTAACCGAGGCCCTCAACCGACCACTTCAGGTTAGACATGGTACTCCGGATGCTCGTTTGCTGGCAGAGATCTCTCTGGCGGCGGGGTTTACAGCCTTTGAAGGAGGAGGAATCTCCTATAATATTCCTTATGCCAAAAACGTACCTCTAGAAGCAACCATTTATTACTGGCAGTATGTTGATAGATTAGCAGGCCTTTATGAGGAAAACGGCCTTTCGGTTAATCGAGAACCTTTTGGACCCCTTACCGGCACACTAGTGCCGCCATGCCTTTCGAATGCGGTAGCTATTATCGAGGCTTTACTTGCCGCGGAGCAGGGTGTGAAAAGTATTACTGTTGGTTATGGTCAAGGGGGAAACTTAATACAGGACGTGGCAGCTCTCCGTAGTTTAAAACAGTTAGTACTGGAGTATATGGAACGCTATAATTATAAGGTTAAGATCACAACAGTTTTCCATCAATGGATGGGTGGCTTTCCTCCTGATGAAGCTAAAGCATTTGGGGTTATTGCCTGGGGAGCGGTAGCCGCGGCGTTTGCCAATGCTACCAAGGTGATTGTCAAAACCCCTCATGAAGCATTTGGCATCCCTACCAAAGAAGCCAATGCTGATGGCCTAAAAGCAACCCGCCAGGTGCTTAACATGCTACAGGGTCAAAGGATTACAGAATTGCAGGCCTTAGAGGAAGAGACTACGATCATCACTGCGGAAACAAAGTCGCTCCTAGATGGAGTTGAACGTTTAGGAGAAGGTGATTGGGCGCTGGGGACGGTTCGTGCTTTTGCTGCCGGAGTGCTTGATCTACCCTTTGCTCCCAGTAAATTAAACCGTGGGAAAGTAATGCCGATTCGTGACCAAGAGGGAGCAGTTAGGTTTCTAAAACACGGAAACCTTCCCTTTACCCAGGAGATTATTGATTTTCATCGAACAAAAGTCTCCGAGCGGGCTAAGGCAGAGAAAAGACCGGTTAGTTTGCAAATGGTGATTGATGATATTTATGCCATTGGTAAAGGTATGCTGGTGGGAAAACCCAGTTAGCCACGGCGAATTAATTGCGATCCGTAGTTATGCTTTTTGCGGTCTACATAGGTTAAAGATTAATGCCAAGTGACTCCCGTAATAGCAATTAGGGGATAGAACTAGTCAAGGAGGAAGAAAGATGAAGATTGTTCAGCTAATCTGTGCTCCAGTCCGGACAGGATTTTTCTTTGATGATCAATTAGCGATAAAAAATGGGGTGGAGCATGATGGCTTTACCTACAAAGGTCTACCGGTCACTCCCGGATTCTCCTCGCTACGGCAGGCTGGAGAAGCAGTATCCGTTATGCTTCTTTTAGAGAATGGCGAGTTGGCTTGGGGCGACTGTGCTGCTGTCCAATATTCGGGAGCGGCTGGTCGGGACGGGCTTTTCGTGGCTGAAGAATCGATGCTAGTGCTTAATCGGGTTGTGAAGCCGTGGCTGGAAGGTAAAAGATTGACTACTTTCCGTGAACTAGCGGCAGAGCTAGATCAGATGAAAGATCCGGAAACAGGAAGACTGTTACATACTGCCATCCGTTATGGGGTTACTCAGGCTCTTCTTGATGCGGTGGCTAAAGCCCGGAGAAAATTGATGGTCGATGTTATTGCCGAAGAATATGGGGTAGAACCGCTTAGTTCTCCTCTTCCTATTTTCGCCCAAAGTGGTGACGATCGATTTACCAATGCGGATAAAATGATTATTAAAGGGATTGATGTCTTACCTCATGGTTTGTTTAATAATGTTCATGACAAACTAGGGAGGCGAGGTGAGAAACTCTTGACCTATGTGGAGTGGTTAAAGAAAAGAATTGGAGAATTAAAGCCCCGCGATGATTACCGGCCGGTTATTCATGTAGATGTCTATGGGACGATCGGGATGGCTTTTGAACATGATCCGGAAAAAATCATTTCCTATCTAGAAATGTTAGAGCAGACTGCCGCCCCTTATCGATTGAGGGTCGAGGGCCCGGTGGATATGGGTAATCGAGAAGCGCAGATCGGGATGATGCAACTCTTAACGCGGTTGCTTGAGCAGAGAGGTAGCAGTGTAGAACTGGTGGCGGATGAATGGTGTAACACTTTGGAAGATATCAAACTCTTCGCTCAAGCAAGAGCAGGACAGATGATTCAGATCAAAACTCCGGATCTTGGGGGTATAAATAATACGATTGACGCAGTACTCTATTGTAAGGCGCAAGGTGTAGGCGCTTACTTAGGTGGAACCTGTAATGAGACCGATCGTTCCGCCCAGATCTGTGTTCATATTGCGATGGCTACCGGACCTGCTCAGATTCTGGCTAAACCCGGAATGGGAATGGATGAAGGCTATATGATTATTTATAATGAAATGGGCCGGATCTTGGCGCTGCGAAAGAGCGCCAGTGTTTACGGTAATAAGAATTTAATAAAAGCGTAAGACTAAAAATTCAACCTTAAAAGGAGTCGCTTTTTTAATAACTAAAAAGCTATAACGGGGGGAAAACGATGGAAGAATATCGGATCCTGGCGCCCACTGCTATTTTGGGGTATGGTTTTCCTTTATCCTCTTTTAAGGAAGGAATGAAAAGAAGGCCGCATTTGATTGCGGTGGATGCGGGTTCTACTGATCCGGGCCCTTATTACTTAGGGGCTGGAGTCTCCTTCACTCAAAGACGGGCCGTCAAAAGGGATCTGGCCATCATTTTAAAAGCCGCTATTGATGAGGGGATCCTGGTGACCATCGGAACAGCTGGCGGTAGCGGAGGTCAGCCTCATCTGAGGTGGAATCTGGAGATTATCACAGAAGTAGCAGCTGAAGAAGACTTAGAATTTATACTGGCCATCATTAATGCAGAGATCGAACCGGAACAGGTTTATCTACGCTGGAAAGAAGGTAAGACCTTTACCTTAGAACCGGGTCCGGAGCTGACTGAGGATCATCTAAAAAACACGCTTCGCATTGTCGCGCAGATGGGGGTGGAACCCTTGATCGAGGCTTTAAATGCAGGCGCGCAAGTAATTTTGGCAGGTCGCGCATATGACCCGGCAGTTTTTGCAGCGCCTGCAATTCGGGCGGGCTTTCCTAGAGGGTTAGCCATTCATTTAGGAAAGATTTTGGAGTGCGCGGCAATCGCCGCCACCCCAGGGAGTGGCAGTGATTGCCTTTTTGGGCGCTTACAAGCGGATTGTTTTGAAGTCGAACCCCTAAACCCCATCCGCCGTTGTACCACCTTATCAGTAGCAGCGCATACCTTATATGAGAAGTCCGATCCCTATCTACTACCAGGACCCGGTGGTTTGCTTGATCTGCAAGAGACCTCTTTTGAACAGATCGATGAACGGGTGGTCCGAGTGCGCGGAAGCAAGTTTAAAGAGATATCTCCCTACCGAGTTAAACTGGAAGGGGTTAGACGCATTGGGTATAGGACAGTCTCGATTGCAGGGATCAGAGATCCTTTGCTGATTAATGCTCTTGACCAGGTAATTTCTGAGGTAAAAGCAAGGGTATCCGATAATTTTCAGCAGGAGCGGTTAGTCTATTTTTTGGATTTTAAAATCTACGGAAAAAATGGAGTAATGGGGGCCCTGGAACCTTCTCCGATTCCCAATAGTCATGAACTAGGAATTCTAATCGAGGCAGTGGCTGCTACTCAGGAACTAGCAGATACGGTCTGCGGATTTGCCCGTTCTACTATGTTGCATTATGGATATGAAGGAAGAGTATCTACTGCTGGGAATTTAGCTTTTCCTTATTCACCCTCGGATTTTCAGACCGGCGAAGTTTTTACTTTTAGTCTTTATCATCTGCTTGAGGTTAATGATCCGCGGGAACTCTTTCCCTATGAAATCCAAAAAATAAAGGGGCGTGGACTTAGTGGTTAAACTGATCGAGGTGGCAGAGGTTATCCGGAGTAAAAATTCTGGTCCCTACGAATTAACTTTAGATATTATCTTTCGCGATCATGATATTTTTCAAAAGGTTTGGGCGCGGAAAGTATTCACTAAAGAGTCTATTGCTGAGCTGTACGGGATTGAACCTTCGACTGTCTTAAGGGTGATTCCCTTTCCTCCGGCGAAGGCAATTAAAATTAACCTCCAACGTCCCATTCCTTCTGGAGATTTGGGCGAGACTGATGTTTACGGCGCCCAACAACATGCTCCTCTTCTTGACATGAAGTTTACTTTATAAAAATAGCGGTTATGGTAAAGAAGGAGGTGGTAAGGAGATGGTAATCGCCATTACCCATGAATCTTTAATGTACGCCGTCTATTTTGCTCCTCGTGGGAAAAAACGGTTGCTTAGCCTGGGATATTTGCTGGGACAGCGCCATTTAAGCCCATTAGATCGTCTGATCGGGGTAATCGGCGATGCGGGGGCAGGAAAATCATTATTAATCAAGGGGATGTTTCCTGGTTTAGAACTAACAAACGATGATGCGGGGATTAATATTCGTCCCTTACCACTGCTGACTCACGCCGAAGAGGGAGAGTTTTCTGATCATTCTTATCATGTGGATATAAGATTTGAATTAGCATTTACCCCAGCTTATCGGTTGGCGGAAGCGATTAAGCAGGCTATGGCTAAAAAAAGACGGGTAGTAGTGGAACATTTCGAGTTAATTTACCCCTTGCTAGAGATTAATGCCGAGTTACTATTGGGGATTGGGGAAGAGGTGATTGTAACCCGACCGAGCATTTTCGGGCCTCCTCCCGACGAGATGGCTGGTATCGTCTTTAAATCACTGAAATTACGACGCATGGCGCATACAGCTGAAGATCTGACAGGGATGGTCCTTAGTGAAATGGGTGAAGAGGAGCCTGTGGCCCATGATGATGTTAAACACGGTTTTGTCTTGGAGTTTCCGATGAAACCTGATTTTGATCTTGAGCTGCTGGAAAAACAGGTTGGCCAGTATATTAAGGAAGGATTGGCGGTTAGTTTTTTCGATGATGACCATATTACCATCGGTCAAAAAAAGCTGGCTTGTACCGGTCCGCGCCTCCATATTAACAATACCGCGGAGATTGAAGGTTTTCACCTGGTTAAAGAGTTTATCTTTGATCCCCTCTCCGGCCATTATCTGTTAGTAGGGTTAATAGGAAAAGAACGGTCTACGGAGATTGGGGCTTTAAACAATTTAGGTTTCGGTTAGTCGTTAACCTTAGCCATGCTGAGTATATGAAAGGATGAAATAGAACGGCAATCCGGAACCGGCGGGCAAAGATTGTCATTCAGCACGAGTGACAAGTGGCCAGCGACGAGAGGTAGTTGTTACGGACTTTTCATTAAAGGGTCCTTTTTTATTTCAAAAGAATCTTTGTTGTTTCGAAGATGGGGCAATGATATAATATCAAAAGTAGGGGGAAACCTTTTTTTTGATCGCTCGTTATGTAAATAGAGGAAGTTGCATAATTCTTTAATTTGAACCAATGGTTAAGCGCTGACTACGGGCAACATTCGGGGTTTGTCGGTTTATATTGTGATTAGACCAGAAAAGCATAAATGGAAGTGAAAATTAATTTATTATCGTGATGGGGAAACCGTCTGATGACTCCAATTAAAAAAACGAGTGCGAAGCGGATTTTGGCGGGCAAACCGTAGAGGATAAGAGGTTGTTGGAAGAGAGGAATGATTTAATGTTAAATTTCCTTAGGAATATGTGGGATACTAATCAGAAGGAATTAAATAGAATAGCTCCTCTGGTGGACAGGATTAATCAACTGGAACCGGAGTTTATTAAACTTAGTGATGATCAATTGCGAGGAAAAACCGGGGAATTTAAGAGTCGCTTAAATAACGGAGAAACAATAGATGCTCTATTGCCCGAAGCTTTTGCGACCGTACGGGAGGCGGCAAAAAGATCATTAGGACAAAGGCATTATGATGTTCAGTTGATTGGCGGATTAGTCTTACATGAAGGAAAGATTGCCGAGATGAAAACCGGAGAGGGTAAGACATTAGCCGCTACCCTGCCTGCTTACCTTAATGCTCTGACCGGACGAGGGGTTCACATTGTGACTGTCAATGATTATTTGGCCAAACGTGATAGTGAGTGGATGGGTAGGATCTACCGTTATCTTGGTCTGTCGGTGGGCGTGATTCTCCATCAGCTTAACGCTGATGAACGGAGAGTCGCTTATAATTCTGATATCACTTACGGAACCAATAATGAGTTTGGGTTTGATTATCTCCGCGATAATATGGCTATTGCTCAAGAGGAATTGGTTCAAAGGAGAAATTTTGCGATCGTGGACGAGGTTGACAGTATCTTGATCGACGAAGCTCGAACCCCTTTGATTATTTCCGGGCAGGCTGGAGAATCAACCAATCTATACGCTGGGTTTACAAGAGTAGCTAATCGATTAAGGAGAGAAGATGATTATACTGTTGATGAAAAGGCTCATGCGGTAGCAGTTACTGAAGAGGGCGTTGCCAAAGCTGAAAAGATGTTAGGCGTTGAGAACTTGTATGCCCCAGAGCATACTAATCTTATTCATCACTTAACTCAAGCTTTAAAGGCTAAAGAATTGATGAAAAGAGACCGGGATTATGTGGTTAAAGATGGTCAGGTTATTATTGTGGATGAGTTTACCGGTAGGTTGATGTTTGGACGGAGATATAGTGAAGGATTACATCAGGCCATTGAAGCGAAGGAAAATGTGAAGATTGAACGGGAAAGCCAAACTTTAGCGACGATTACTTTTCAAAATTACTTCCGAATGTATGATAAATTAGCTGGCATGACCGGAACGGCGGAGACTGAGGAGATCGAATTCCGCAAGATCTATGGGTTGGAAGTGGTGGTAATCCCTACTAACCTACCGATGATTAGGACTGACCATCCTGATGTGGTCTATAAAAATGATGAGGCGAAATTTAGGGCGGTTATTAATGAGATTGAAGAAGTCCATAAAACAGGTCGTCCGGTACTGGTGGGGACGATTTCTATTGAAAAGTCGGAAGCCCTTTCTGCGATTCTAAAAAAGAAGGGTATCCCTCATCAGGTTTTAAACGCTAAATATCACGAGAAAGAAGCAGAGATCATTGCACAGGCGGGAAGGTTGGGCGCGGTTACCATTGCTACTAATATGGCCGGACGAGGAACAGACATTATCTTAGGCGGCAATACCGAAGCATTAGCCAGAGAGATCTTGAAAAAAAAGGTTAATCCCGAGGAGGCTACTGCTGAGCAGATTGAAACGGCCAGACAAGAAGCGAAAGCAATTACTGAACGTGAACATGAACAGGTGGTTAACCTTGGCGGGCTTCATATCATCGGTACGGAACGTCATGAGAGTCGCCGAATTGATAACCAGCTACGAGGTAGAGCAGGCCGTCAGGGCGATCCCGGTTCTTCCCGGTTTTTTGTGGCGATGAATGATGATTTGATGCGTTTATTCGGGGGAGAAATGATTGTCCAATGGATGGAACGTTTAGGTTGGGAAGAAGAGATGCCAATCGAACATCCACGGATCGCGAAAGCAATTGAGAATGCTCAACGTAAAGTGGAAGCCAGAAACTTTGAAATTCGTAAGCAAGTCTTGGAATATGATGATGTTTTAAATAAGCAAAGGGAGACCATTTATGGGTTAAGACATAAATTGCTAATGGGTGAGGATCTTAAAGATCATGTGGTTGAAGCTTTACAATCAGTTATTGAACACTTGGTTCTCTCCCATACCGATGCCAGGCTTGCTGAAGAATGGGAGTATACAGGGATTCTAAACTCTGCCGAACAGATGTTTCTGCCGGCGAAATCCATATCTGAGCACCAGTTAGTAGAGGTAGCTAATGGTCGAACTGAGCAATTAAAAGAGTATCTTGTCGAAGAAGCGATGAAGTTTTACGAAGAAAAAGAAAAACGGATCGGCTCAGAAACTTTACGTGCTTTTGAACGATACGTGATGTTAAGAACCATTGATACCCTCTGGATTGATCATTTACAAAATATGGATGATCTGCGGGAGGGGATTGGCCTACGGGCGTATGGACAACAAGATCCATTAGTGGTTTATAAAATTGAATCTTACCAGATGTTTCAGGATCTACTTTCCGCAATCAAGGAAGATGTGGTCAGGTTTGTTTTTAAGATGGAACTGACGGAAGAAAGTCCTAAGCAACAAAGGAGAGTTAGAAATGTAGTTACAAATAGAGGAGAAGATGGGCAGATTAGTGTCGTTCAAAGGAAAACTGGGCAAAAAGTGGGGCGTAATGCTCCTTGTCCTTGTGGTAGTGGAAAAAAATATAAAAAATGTTGTGGAGCTAATGCTTAAGGACAAGTTACTAATTTACAGGTATGGATTGAGATAAGGGAGTTGATGAGGATGATTGAACCAGCGGAATTAAGAAATCAGATTGATAATTCTTTGTCGAGAGTGAAAAAAATGAGGGGGTTTCTTTGACCTCGATCATAAGAGTAAGCGAGTAATAGAATTAGAAGCAGAAGCGGCCAAACCGGATTTTTGGTTAGACCAAGACAATGCGCAGAAGGTTTTGCAGGAATTAAATCGATATCGCGAAGAGATTAGCACTATTAGTGAGTGGGAGACTAGCCTCCAGGAACTCCAAGATTTGTTAGAACTGGCTTTATCTGAGAATGATGAAGAGGTAGTTTCCGAAGTTGAACTTAGTGTCGGAGATTTAGTTTTAAAGTTAGATCAGATGGAACTCCGTACTTTGTTTAAGGGGGAGTTTGACCGGAGTAATGCCTATCTTACTATTCATCCAGGAGCGGGGGGAACAGAATCTCAGGATTGGGCGAGTATTTTGCTGCGGATGTATACGAGATGGGCGGAGAGAAAAAATTTTAAGGTTGATCTCATTGATTTGCTTCCTGGGGATGAAGCGGGGATCAAAAGCGCTACCCTTTTTATCCAGGGAGAAAATGTTTTTGGTAATCTTCGCGGGGAAAAAGGAGTGCACCGCTTGGTTAGAATTTCGCCATTTGATGCGTCGGGGCGACGTCATACCTCCTTTTCTTCTATTGATGTTATGCCCGAATTCAATGATGAGTTTGAAGTAGAAATTAGACCTGAAGATCTCAAACTAGATACCTTCCGCTCAGGAGGGGCCGGCGGACAACATGTTAACAAAACCGATTCCGCTGTGCGCTTAACTCATCTCCCTACGGGCATTGTGGTTTCCTGTCAGAATGAGCGTTCTCAATTTCAAAACAAAGATACAGCGATGAGACTCTTAAAAGCTAAATTAGCGGAATTATATAGAAAAGAACAGCAGGAGAAGATCGACCAGATCAAGGGGGAACAACGGGAGATTGCTTGGGGAAGTCAGATTCGTTCTTATGTTTTCTGTCCTTATACCCTAGTAAAGGATCATCGAACCGAAGTGGAAACCGGAAACATTCAGGTAGTGATGGATGGGGATATCGACTTGTTTATCGAAGCCTTTTTGCGTTCCAAATATAATGTGGGCTAAGAGAAAAAGGTGTTAGCAAAGTGGATAAACGAATAATCGGGGTTAGTCTCTTGTTTCTGTTCACTGGTATTTTTTCCGGTGGCTCTCTTCTGACGCGAGCGGTAGAGAGGAATATAAAGAACTCCTTGAAACAACAAGCTCAGGTGGAGGAGAATCTCGAGTTCAAGCTGGCGCCGATGTCAATTAGTGATTTTTTTAAAGGGCAGGTCAGAGAGTTTTCCTTTTCAGCAGTGAGATTAGGATTTCCTGAGGGACCTGTGTTTCAAGAGCTTTCTCTTCAAAGTAAGGGGATGCGTTTTGATGCCGGCGCTCTGTTATTTAAGGGTAAGTTGGAAATACGTGAGCTCAAAGAGACCTTCTTATCCCTCAAAATTCCGGAAAATGAACTGACAGCAATGATCAGGAAAGACCTCCCGGAGATAGAGCCAACTATTTTTTTAGAAGAAGGACAGGTGGAACTTAAAGGCTCTCTCGATCTTTTAGGTCAAGGGAGGCTACCCTTTAGCGCTACTGCTTATCTTGAAAAGGCCTCGGATCAAAGTCTTCGTCTTACTCCTATTGGTTTAAAAGTAGGCGGGGTTCCTCTGTTGTCAGGACTTTTTAAAAGATACGTCAGTAAAATAACATGGGAGTTTCCTCTTGAAATGCCCTGGCCGGTACGGTTGGACACCTTTCAGATTAAACCAGGAGTCATTAAAATGGAGTGGCGTGAAGAGCGGGAGGGGGGTAAGGGTTGAAGTACTTTTTTTCTGCCGGAGAGTACTCTGGTGATATGCATGCTGCTACTCTAATTCGGGAAGTTAGAAAGAAAGATTCTCAGGCTAAGATCTGGGGAATGGGCGGTCCTTTAATGGCAGAAGCTGGGGCTGACTTACTTGTCGATCCAACCAGCGATAGTACGATTGGCTTTTGGGAAATAGGTAAAAAGTTTTTTTCTTTTAAAAAATACTTAAGTCAGCTAACCCGCTTTTTAAAAGAAAACCGTCCGGATGTGATGGTGTGGGTGGATTTTGGCGGTTTTAATCTTTTACTGGCGGAACAGGCGTCCGCGCTCTCCATCCCGGTAGTCTGTATTTTCCCTCCTTCAGCCTGGGCTTATGGGAAAGGTAGAGCCATTCGGCTTGCCAACTGTGTTAGCCACGTGGTTTCGGTGCTCCCTTTTGAAGCTGATTTTTATCGAGAATATGCTGTCAAAGTAACTTATGTGGGTCATCCGTTGGTAGATCGCGTTAGACCGCTGATTGACCGAGAGCTTTGGCGGAAGTCCCAGGGGGTAACAGACGAAGAAAAAGTAATTCTGCTGATGCCGGGAAGTAGAAGTCAGGAAGTGCGACAGATCCTCCCAGTAATGCTTGAGGCTGTTGCTCAAGTAGCGTTGGAAGATAAAAAATTACGTTTTTTTCTTCCGGTAGCGCCTACGATTGGACGAGAGCGCCTCCGTTCTTACTTGTCTGCTTACCCAGGTCTGGTTAAAACAATAAGCAGTGAAGATGTTTATAATCTGATGGCTGCTGCTGATCTGGGAATAGTGGCTTCCGGCACTGCTACTCTGGAAGCTGCTCTTCTTGGCTTACCAATAATTGTAACTTACCGCATTACTAAGTTCTCGGCCTTTGTTTTTCAAATATTGAGGAATAAAGAGCAGAGAAATAAACCAGTAATGGTTGCTTTACCTAACCTAATACAAGGACGGCGGGTAGTGCCCGAGTTAATTCAGGATGAGTTGACAGCTGAGAATCTCGCCTCCCAATTCCGGTCATTTTTGGGTCAAAAAGAGCTGGTTGAGGAGGTTAGAGAAGAACTGCTTGGGATTAATGAACTTCTTGGTCCACCAGGGATCATGGAAAGAGTAGCAAAGATTGTCATGGCCGAGGCTGCTCAAAAAAGATAATAAAGTCCGGGAGGGGGTTATTCATCGATAGGGTTATGGGTTTTTCCCATAGCCCTATTTTCTTTGGTAAGATCTGTTCCGACTTGTATTCTTCCGGTGAGGAAAGAAAGGAACCTTTTGGTGACGACTTGCAAAGTAAACAATGGTGGTTGCTTGGTTTGGAATGCGTGAGTAGTGAAACCGCTAATAAGATGATCTGGTTTTTATTTTTAGTTCTACCTTGCCGTTTCCTGACATATTTTTTACCGATAAAAGTAAAGAGGGATCGGCAATGCGTATTTTTGTTATATCTCGCTTTAAACTTATTGGTTTAGCTATACTAGGGGCCTTTTTATTCTGGTTTTACTCTCACCCCATAGTTTTACGTAATACTGCGCGGCAGGTCTCAGTTTTACTAGGTAACCGGATCATACCGATCTATTCTGTCGAAAGTGAAGGGCAAAAAGTAGCACTTTCTTTTGATGCGACCTGGGGCGCGGATCAAACTGAAGAACTTCTGCGGATACTAAAGGCCAATAAGGTTCGTACTACCTTTTTTCTCTGCGGTTTATGGATTGAAAAGTTTCCTGAAATGGTAAAAAAAATTGCTATTGACGGGCATGAGCTTGGTAATCATTCCTATACTCATCCACATATGAACAGCCGATCAGAGAAGGAAATTACTTTTGAGTTAACTCGCACCCATTACCTAATTAAGGAATTAACCGGGCAGAACGCTACTCTTTTTAGACCGCCCTTTGGCGAATACAATAACAAAGTAATTGAAACAGCGAAAGCCTGTGGTTATACTACGATTATTTGGGACGTGGATTCGCTAGACTGGAAGGATTTAACGGCTGAGGCGATGATTGAAAGGGTAACGAGTCGGGTTAAAACCGGTTCGATTATTCTTTTTCATAATGCTGGAAAGAATACTCCTCAAGCAGTAAATCAGTTACTACCGCTTCTAAAGCGTAAAGGATTTTCTATCGTTTCGATTTCCGAGTTATTACTTGAAGGGGAGACTTATACGGACCATACTGGACGGCAGTATCCTAAAAAAGGCGCAAGCAGCAAGAGAGTACCAGGGGTGAAAAGTGATCCGGGGCTTATCAACCTCAATCCAAAGTGGGGGGATAATAATGAAACTGATTATCTTAGAGCGAAGTAAGATTATTAAGTTTATCTGCTGGATTCTGCTGGTGGTTTTAAGCGCCGGTGTGGCTGGACAATGGTCGCGCTCGAAACGAAAATGGTTTGGAGTAAGAGAGCGAGTAACTTTAGAAGGAAGGTCAATGGCGAGGCTTTTACCGGAAGAAGTGCGAAAAGTAGTTACTGAAATGGCTAAATTATTTACAATTGAACCGCAGAACGCAGGTTATTTCTTGGAAACCGGGGAAGTGATTCCGGAAAAACATGGCCGTGGAGTTGATATTGAAACTACGATTGCTACTGTGCTAAAGGCGGCGCCTGGTGAGAATTTAAATCTAATCACCTATGCCATCCCGGCAACTGTAGGAAAAGATTACTTTTCCCCAGTATTTCAAGGGCCCACCGGTAAGAGGGAGGTTAGTCTTACTATTAATGTGGCTTGGGGAGAAGAGGAACTTCCCGCGATGCTTGCTATTCTTAAACGGCACGGGGTAAAAGCCACTTTTTTCTTTGATGGTGAATGGGTGAAGAAATTTCCGGAATTTGTGAAACAAATCGAGACGGAAGGTCACGAAATAGCTAACCATGGGTTATACCATGGGCATCCTGTCACCATGAGTAAAGAGGAGCTTAAACGGTTAATAGTTGACAATGCCAAGCTGCTAAAGGAGGTTACAGGGAAAGAACCAGCTAAACTTTTTGCTCCCCCCTATGGAGAATTTAATGATCAGATTGTGGCTGTAGCTGGAAACCTTGGTTATCGTACGATTATGTGGACGATTGATACGATTGATTGGCAACGTCCTGCTCCAGAAGTGATTATCCGCCGAGTGGTTGATAAAATAAAACCGGGAGCGATTATTCTGATGCATCCTACTGTTCCTACAGTGAAAGCGCTGGAGCGAATAGTTAATACCCTTCGGAACCGAGGATATGCTTTGGTTACTGTGTCAGAGCTTTTAAAAAAAGAAGACCCTTGAGGTCTTTTTTTGTGCCAGCAGGCAATCCATTAGTGGAAAAGAAGGGAAAAAGGAAAAGTTAGAGAACCATTTAACGGTAAGAACTGTTCTAGGACCGGAGTTAGGAAGGAAAGTATGTTTGAGGTGATAAAGATGGAGCGGATAACAACTTTGCAAGGATTATTAAAACCAGTGGATAGACTATTTGGGAAATTTATGGATAATGTTTCGTTTAAGAAAAAACTACTCTTCTTTTTCCTCTTGGTCTCTTTAGGACCTATTCTTATTATTGGGATGATTGTTTATACCAGCTCCAGGATAACGATTCATAATAAAATGACTTACTATTCTAACGATAGTCTAACAAAAAGTAAACAGCAGATGGAGATGATCCTCAAAAGATACGAAGATCTTACCTACCAAATGATGGTGTATAAAGATGTAAATAAATTATTTATCGATTTTATTGAGGACGAAGACAACCATACATCTGCTAGGATAGAATTGGAAAATTATTTGAACAGTATTGCCTTTAGTAATCCTAATATCTTTGCGATCAAGTATATAAGTACGGCTGGTGAGGAGATAAATGCAGGAGGGGAAATATCTTCTTCGTATGAAACCGCCTTTAAAGAATCATCAGTTAATGACACGGTTACTAAGGATAACGATAGAGTTCATTGGTTGCCACCGGTAAAAGCTAATAATGCGGGTGAAGGCGTTCAGGTGCTCATGGGTAGAATGATTAAAGATTTTAGTACTGGTATAGATGTGGGTAATATCTTTTTCTTTATTAATGAGAGTAGTTTCGATCGGGCGTTAAATGAATATCTATATGAAACCGATGGTATCGCGGAAAATAGGATTAAAGGTAATTATCTAATACTCTTGGACAATAACGGTAGGATTCTTTCTAGCCCTAGAAAAGAAGAGATCAATAATAATATTTTTGATCTGTTAAAAAGAAAAGAACACCTGCGCGCTCTAATTGAGGGGGAAGATTTAAACACAAACTTTAATAATGTTTTAAATAAAAAATCTGTTCAAATAAGTTTTAAAGAGATAAATAGCGACTGGTTTTTACTTGGGATAGCGCCTACTTCTTATCTTTATCGAGAAACGCGTGGTATTGGCTGGCTTACATTGCTGATCGTGATTTTGAGCGGAGTCGTAGCGGTCTTGATTTCTTTATATGTTTCGTTTACCATTTCCATTTTTGTGGAAAATGTAGTTCAAGCAATGGAAAAGGCGGAATACGGAGATCTGACTGCTAGAGTCAAAGTGGAAACTACTGATGAACTAGGTGAGCTTGGGAATAGTTTTAATCGAATGGCTGAAAACATTTCTAGTCTAATTGTTGATACTAAACAAGCGATCGATGCTGTTCAAGGTAGAAGTGTTGTTATGGAGCAAAATTCTGAACAGTCTGCGCAAGCAGCGGCCAATGTTGCCGCTGCGATGGAAGAGATTAACAAAGGAACGATGGAACAGACGACCGAATCTGAGAAATCATCAAAACTTATGTCTGATTTGGCAATGCTGATCGATGATACTGTCGGAAAGGCGAGAGAGGTTGAGGGGATTACCGGTTCGACAAAATCATTAAGCGTTAACGCCCAGGAAGCATTAGAATTATTAATAGAAAAAACAGGTCTTGTCGATCGGATTACTCATAACATTGTTAGTAATATTGATGAGTTAACTACTAGTGCTGAACAGATTAGCCGGATCACAGAGGCGATTACTAATATTGCTGAGCAAACCAATCTACTTGCGCTTAATGCGGCTATTGAAGCGGCTAGAGCCGGAGAAGCGGGACGAGGCTTTGCGGTAGTTGCTGATGAAGTTAATAACCTGGCTTCCCAAACACAAGAATCTGTTAAAGTAATTAATGATATTTTGAGAAACATCGAAAACAATACAGAAGTATCGAGGGTGACTGCCGAACAAGTTTATCAAGTAGTCGACGAGCAAAATTCAGCTGTTTTGCTGACAAGAAAAGCCTTTGAACAGATTGTTGTAGCCATGGATAACGTGGTCAAGCGGATGAGCGATATGACCGGGAATATAGGTACGATTAACGAGTTTAAAGACCAGACCGTTAATTCGATTATCAATATTAGTGCGATTTCTGAAGAAACAGCAGCTTCTGCCGAAGAGGTTTCAGCATCTGCCGAGGAACAAACGGGAATTGCTAAAACTACAAAACAGGTAGCAGAAGAGTTACGTTCCATGGCGGAGAGGTTAGTAGGAGCGATTGCTCAATTTATTGTAACACGCGAAGAATAATCCTAATCTGCCCAATAATAACGTTTACCTTTGATCTTTCGTTTTCAGATTTAGGTGAGATCATTACTAATTCATAGAAATTTTACTAAGATCTATTGTGCAAAAAGGGAGTAAATGCTATAATTAAAACATATAACATAGGCTGGTATCCGGCGAACCAGACCTGCTTTAAATTAAAGTTATAAAAACACCTGTTCGGAACCGATCTGGTCCGAAACTGGTAAGAACTGGTTACTTGTTAAGTAGGAGCCTTCGCCGGAAGGCTTTTTCTATTTTTTAAAGGAGGAAAGGAAGATGAGAATCAAGTTTTCACCTCTGTATCTATTTCTTCTAGTGCTAGTCTTGATGGTTTCCGGCGGTCTTCTACTGGTTGGAGGAAAAGGCTCTGAAAATAAAGTAGTAGTTGTCGTGCCTCAAGACCCGGATTATTTAGATCCCCATCAGGCATCAGCAGCAGGGACTTATGAAATGATGTTCAATGTTTATGAGGGTCTACTAAAACCGACTCCAGAGGGAGGGCTCTCTCCGGCGATTGCCGACAGTTATAGTATCTCGCAAGATGGTCTTACTTACACCTTTATCTTGCGAAAAGGGGTGAAGTTTCATCATGGAAGAGAAGTAACAGCGGATGATGTGAAATTTTCTTTGGAGCGTTTAATGGGAACGCATACTGGTAAACCCCTCTCTCCCTTCTTTGAAAAGGTAAAAACGATCGAGACTCCGGATTCCCGAAGAGTGATAATTAAGTTAAAAGAAGTTGATGCTTCCCTTTTAAGCAACCTCACAGTGGCGATTGTTCCTCAGGACAACTTAAACCTAAATACTCATCCGATTGGAACCGGACCCTTTCGTTTTGTCGAGTATCGACCGGGTCAGCGTTTAATCATTGAAAAATTTAAGGATTATTGGGAGCCCAAATTGCCATTAGTGGATAAAGTAGAGTTTAGAATTATCCCTGACCGGGAGGCGGCGCTGATTGCTTTAAAAACAGGAGCGGTCGATATTTATCCCCGGATCGATAATGAGCGGATCGAGGAGTTGGGGGACGGGTTTTGCCATTTGCAAGGAATGCAAAATTTAGTCCAGGTCATGGCGATGAATTTAAAACGCAAACCCTTTAATGATCTACGAGTGCGTCAAGCAATTAATTATGCGGTTAATGTAGATGAAATAATTCAGATGGCGGCTTTTGGCTTTGGGACCAAACTGGGTTCCGGGTTTAGCCCGGCGATGTCCATGTTTTATGAACCGGGTTTAGAGGAGTTGTACCCCAACAATGTGGAAAAAGCTAAGAAGTTACTAGCTGAAGCTGGTTACAAAGATGGCTTTAGAACAACAATTTCCGTACCTTCCAACTACTCATTCCACGTTGATACCGCCCAAATTATTGTCGAACAGTTAAAAAAAGTTGGGATTGAGGCCCGGATTGAACTGGTAGAGTGGGCGGTTTGGTTACAAAGGATATATAAAGGACGGGATTACGAGATGACCATCACCGGTTTAGCAGGAAAACTTGATCCCCTGCCGGTTTTGATTAGATATACTTCTGATTACCCTAATAACTTTTTTAATTACAGTAATCCTGAATTTGATATTTTAAATCGGCAAGCAGCGGCGGAAAGTGACCAGAAGAAGCGGGCTGTCTTGTACAAAAAAGCCCAAAGAATTTTGGCTGAAGAGGCAGCCGCTGTTTTTATCATGGATCCCCATTATACGGTAGCCTTCAAGGAAAATATCGCCGGGTATAAAATGTATCCTTTATATATCCAAGATATGTCCACGGTCTATGTTACCGAGTAATTTAAAAATGAGGATGCGCGATGAGTTATCTACCAGGGAAATTTTTAACCTTTATCTTAACGCTGTGGCTGGTTTCACTGTTAACTTTTGCGGTCTTTCAAGTGATTCCCGGCAACCCTGCCCAAATTATCCTCGGTACGGAGGCTTTACCTGAACAAATTGCTGCTCTTGAAGAAGAATTAGGTTTAGATTTACCTTTGCACCTTCGCTATCTCAGGTGGATAGGGGGAGTGTTTCGGGGTGACTTGGGAAACTCCCTCCGTTTTTCTCAACCGGTTCTGGAATTGCTGGTCAATAGTTTACAGGTTACTTTACCGATGGCTGGAATGGCCCTAATTTTCATCGTTTTTTTAGGAATTCCCTTGGGTATTGTAGTTGGCCGTTATCATGACAAAAAGCAGGGGCTGATTCTTTCGATTGTAACTCAATTCGGGACAGCGGTCCCTTCTTTTTGGTTGGGAATTTTATTGATGCTGGCTTTTGCCCAACTGCTTAAACACTTTGCCCCGGGAACATTTGTTCCCTGGGAAGAGAACTGGGTAGGGGCTCTTTTTTCTTTATTCCCCCCCGCTTTAGCGGTTGCTCTCCCGAAGGTTGCGGTTCTTAGTCGTTATGTCAGCACTGCCTTTGTCGAAGAAGGTGGGGCTGATTATATTAGAACCGCTTATGCCAAGGGATTAAGGGAAAAAACTGTTCTTTATAAACATTTATTAAAAAACATCTTAATTCCAGTAACGACAGTGATGGGCTTAATGATCACTGATATACTTGGCGGGAGCATTATAGTGGAAAAAGTCTTTGCCCTTCCGGGGATTGGTCGCTTGTTGGTGACGGCGATTAGTTTTCGTGATTTTCCCTTAATGCAAGCGATTGCTCTTTATCTGGCAGGCATGGTGGTTCTTATTAATTTACTGGTTGATCTTGCTTACTGCTTTATAGATCCGAGAATTCGTCTAAGATAGGTGAGATTATGACAAGAAAAGTAAGTCTCAATTTAATATTAGGGGGCGCTCTGGTGTTGCTCTTTCTGTTTACGATGGTGGTTAGTTTTTTTTACACCCCTTATGATGTTAATCAGATGCGCAGTGAGGAGCGCTTGCTCCCCCCCGGAGGGCGGTACCGTTTGGGCACGGATAATTTTGGCCGTGATATCTTGAGTCGGATCATGAAAGGGACACAAACCGCTTTCTTGGTAGGAACTATTTCTGTAATAATAGGAATGGTTATGGGGGTGATCTTAGGGGCGGTAAGTGGTTACTTTGGAGGATGGTTAGAACGGATCATTATGCAAATTAACGAGACAATACAGGCTTTTCCCGGAGTATTATTAGCTTTGATGATTGTGGCTGCTTTCGGACCGGGAACTTTTAATACCATCATCGCTTTAAGTATTACCGCTATTCCGGGCTTTATGAGGATCACCCGGAGTGGATTTTTACAATATAAAGAGTACAGTTTTGTGGAAGCTGCAGAGACGCTTGGTATTAGTTCACCGGGGATTATGTTCAAGCATATCCTTCCCAACCTCTATCCAACAATAGTCGTTGCGGCTTCCGCCGGGTTTGCGGGGACTTTGTTGGCTGAGGCGGGATTAAGCTACTTGGGGCTTGGCGTCCAACCTCCCGAGCCTAGTTGGGGCCGGATGTTACATGAAGCCCAGAGTTATCTGTTTAAAGCTCCCTGTTATAGCTTAGCGCCTGGTTTTACGATTTTACTTTCGGTTTTGGGTTTTAACCTTCTCAGTGATGGTGTTCGCGATTTGCTTGATCCTAAAAGTTAAGAGACATGATGTTTAGCATCTAAGATTGTGGCATTTTTGGTAATTATGTAATTCCCTTAAGATGATAATGGGGAGGTAGGCGCCTCTCCGTTTTTTATTGGGCTTAAAAAACCCTGCACGTCATCTGTTTGCTGCATTGACAGGAAGAATAATTTACCATACAATTAAAAATGTTGTTTGGATTTTACTTTATTTCTGTGAAAGGTGATCCATTTTGATTAAGAGATTTATTAAGTACTATCGGCCTCATTTGCAATTATTCATAATTGATTTGGTTTGCGCTTTTGCGATAGCAGGTATTGATCTGGTTTTCCCTACGATCCTTCGGAAAATTATTGATGAGTTGCTTCCGGCAGGAGAACTTAATCGTATTCTAGTGGCCGGAGTAATCTTGCTAATGATTAACGGGGTAAAACTGGTCTTAGAATATATTGTTACTTTTTGGGGGCATGTTTTGGGGATAAGGATGGAGTATGCTATGAGGAAAGAACTATTTACTCATTTACATAAACTCTCCTTTAACTTCTTTGATAATACGAAAACGGGTTATTTAATGTCAAGAGTAGTAAATGACCTGGGGGAGATGAATTACTTCGTTCCCGGGAGTATTCATTGCGGACAATGGGAGAATTTTTTTCCGGTTTAAATTTCTTAGCTGGATTGATCAATACCTTTGTTCTAATTGCTGCTGCGATTTTTGTGCATCGTGGGAAGTTAACCATCGGCGAATTGGTGGGGTTTTTATTTTATATTAACCTCTTTTTAAATCCAGTACGCCGCCTACTTAACTTTACAGAAGCTTTTTAGCGGGGAATGGCCGGTTTTTGGCGATTTATAGAGATTTTGGATCTGCAACCGGAAATTACTGATAAACCAGGAGCCATTGTTTTAACCGAAGCAAAAGGGGAGATCAAGTTTGAGGAGGTCTCTTTTAGTTACATAGAGAGAAAAAAGGTGCTTAGTCGGATTAACCTCATGGTGGAGGCAGGGGCTACGGTAGCGCTAGTTGGTCCTTCGGGCGCCGGTAAGACTACCATTTGTAACCTGATTCCCCGTTTTTATGAGCTTGATAGCGGTAGGATTACTATTGATGGGATCGATATTCAAGATATTACGATCAAGTCATTACGAGATAATATTGGCCTTGTTCAGCAGGATGTTTTTATGTTCTCTGGTACGATTAGAGAGAATATCATGTACGGACGGTTGAATGCCACTGAAGAAGAGATGATTAAGGCAGCTAAGGATGCAAATGCGCATCAGTTTATTAGGGAGCTGCCTCAGGGTTATGAGACAGTGATTGGCGAGAGAGGGATTAAACTTTCCGGCGGACAAAAACAGCGACTCTCAATTGCCAGGATGTTTTTGAAGAACCCTCCGATTTTAGTTCTTGATGAAGCTACTTCTTCTCTTGATAATGAAAGTGAACGGATCATTCAAGATTCGCTGAAAAGACTCTCAATCGGTCGGACCACTTTTATTATTGCCCATCGTCTAACTACCATCAGAAATGCTGATACCATCTTAGTCTTAACCGACAAAGGGATCGAAGAACAGGGGACCCACGAGGAACTTATGATTAATAATAGAGTATATGCGGGGTTATTAAGAACCAGTTTGAAATGGAAAAGTGAATTAATTTT